>Ga0123335_1000658_pt1 | contig 59007 bp, 47 predicted proteins | sample BiotimSIPDNA_2_FD_89707 | JGI IMG/M metagenome (GOLD analysis project Ga0123335, IMG submission 89707) | Anaerobic biogas reactor microbial communites from Washington, USA - Biogas_R2 time_0 SIP DNA | ecosystem: Engineered > Bioreactor > Anaerobic > Unclassified | place: Washington, USA... | reverse complement strand
GTGTTGGACGAGTTTGTAGGGGGGGGGGGGGTTGTGGGGGGGGGGGGGGGGCAGTAGGCAATCTGGTTCGGGGGCAATCGAGCAAGGCGAGGAAACCACGGCGGAGGCCCAGGCGGCTCACACGTGCGGAATCGGCGACCGAGGCGGTCAAGATACGGCTAGAGCGACAGCAGTGAAGGGCATCGGGGTATGCGACGCGGTGCAGGGCGAGCGAAGCGAGGCCAACTAGACTATTTCTAGCTCGCTGCTGTCTCAAAAGGGTTGACACGTTCCGGTGCGGTTGTCGCGTCACAACTCGGTCAACGAGATGAGGGCCGAGGGGGTTATTTGCGGCCTTTGGCTCCCTGGGCTTGGCTTGGGAGCTACCTTTTCAAGTTCAATAGGCGGTCTGCCATTCGGCGTCTCCGCCCCTGCGGAGGGGTGTGGCTGCTGCTCCGGGGGTGACGGTGCCGCATCCCCCAATTAGAATCGCTCATAGGGTGACTGTGCTCTGGCGTCATTTGAGACGAGTATGAACGGTTCCGCAATTCCTGCCCCGAAGAATCGGCCGATCGCCGTCGGCATCGACCTGGGCACGACCTATTCTTTGCTCTCGTACCTCGATTCGGCGGGGCGGCCCATCTCGCTTCCGAATTCTTCAGGCGATCTCCTCACGCCCAGTGCGATCATCGTCGACGAAGACGAAATTGTCGTGGGGCGTGAAGCGGTCAAGGCGTCGGCCTACAACCCGGCGTGTTATGCCGAGTGCTTCAAACGCGACATGGGACGCGTGGCCGCGTCGCAACCGGTTCACGGGCGCCACGTTCCGCCCGAGATTCTCAGTGCTTTCGTCCTGGAGCGTCTGAAGCGTGACGCGGAGAGCCGTCTGGGGCCTGTTCGCCAGGCCGTGATTACCGTGCCGGCCTATTTCGACGAAATGCGGCGCAAGGCCACCCAGGATGCCGGTCAACTGGCGGGTTGGGAGGTGCTCGACATCATTAACGAACCGACGGCCGCGGCGCTGACATGCGGTTGGGAGCGAGGGCTGTTCGGGATGCGCGGCACGGCCGCCTGCGATCCGGGCGAACGGGTGCTGGTCTACGACCTGGGCGGCGGAACGTTCGACGTGAGCCTGCTGGAGATCACGGCCGACACCTTCCGTACGCTGGCCACCGACGGCGACGTCCGCCTGGGAGGAAAGGACTTCGACAAGGCCGTTGTCGACCGGATCGCCGAACGTTTCCTCGACGCGCACGGCCGGGACCCGCGCAGCGATCCTCAGGATATGGCCCAACTGTGGCGCGACGCGCAGGACATCAAACACGCCCTCACGGAGCACAGCAAGACGTCGACCGTCTGTTTTCACGCGGGCATCCGCATGAAGCAGGAGATCACCCGGCAGGAGTTCATTCAGTTGACCGCGCATCTCCTGCAGCGGACCCTGGAGACTTCGTCGCTCGTGGTCGCCCAAGCGGGGCTCACTTGGGCCCAGGTCGATCGGGTCATGGTCGTCGGCGGGGCTACCAGGATGCCGATGGTCACCGAAATGCTTCGCGATCTGATCGGGCGGGAGCCGGATCGATCGATGTCGGCCGACGAAGCGGTCTCTCACGGGGCGGCGCTCTATGCCGGGATGCTCTTGGGGCTCGGATCGGACTCGCAGCGCCGATGCGAGTTGATCAACGTCAATTCCCACAGTCTTGGAGTCGTGGGCTTCGAGAGCAGCAGCGGGCGCCGGGTCAACGCCATCCTGATTCCCAGGAATACGCCGATTCCGACCGAAAGGACGAAGCGTTTCACCACCCTCGAGCCGGATCAGAGGACGGTAGCCGTTCCGGTCGTGGAAGGGGAGAGCGAGCGGCCGGAATTCTGCGCGTCGCTGGGGAAGTGTGTCGTCCGCGATCTTCCTCCGGGACTTCCCAAGGGTACGCCTGTGGAGGTGACCTATCGTTACGCGCTGAACGGCCGCGTTTCCGTGAGCGCCCGAGTGCCGACCACCGGGCAAGTGGCAGAAGTGGAAATCGAGCGCCAACGCGGTCATATCAACGGGGATCTGGCCACCTGGCGGCAGCGGCTTCTTCAGCCGGTGGCGGCCGCGCCGTCAACGGCCGTTCCTCCTCCGGTACCGAATGAACAGGAACAAGCCGCTCGCGAGGACGTCATCCGGCAACTCGACAGCCTCTATTGCGAGATCGGCCGGCTGGGGATCAATGCGGCGCTGCCGAACCGACTCGAAGCCGCTCAGAAGGCTGCCCAAGAGGCCAGTGAAGAATTGAGCCGGGCCAATCGGGCTCGCGTCTCGGCCGAACAGCGCCGAAGCGAAGCGTCGAGCCCGACGGAGGCCGCCAAGCTCGGCGCCGAGGTGTCGAAGTCGCTTCTGCTGGAACGTCAGGCGGAGACGAACAGCCGTTTCACCAGGCTTGTTTTGGGCCGCGAGATCGCTAGCGCGGGGTTGTGCCCGCGGGGCGCGGAACAACTGCTTCACGAGGCGGAAGCACTTCGCCGGCAACTGGTTTAGTAACTTGCGGGCTTGCCCCGCTCTGGGCATAAAGAAAGGCGAGACGGCCGGAAGCCGCCTCGCCTTTGTATTCGCATTCCCCAACGTACCCTTTTCGCCGGTCGGGCTCCCGCCTCAGTCGAGGGAGACCAACGAGACCGGGGTCCCGTCCTGGGCCGCCGGGGCTACGTTTCTCTCGGAGTTGTTGAGCCGCCGAGAAGCACCGAAGGCAGGTACCGGTGCTCGTGGGAGGCTGCGAGATCGTCCTGTAAGGGCTAGCGGATCAAGGGCTGGCCGGTGTGGAACTGGTGTTCGAGGTTGCGACGGCAACGCCGGCGATGATTCCGCCTGCTGCCAAGGCGGGGAGGAGCCATCCACCCATGCCTTGCATCTGTCCGCGGACGACCGAGCCGTTGCTGAGCAGCAAGGCCGAGTGCTTGGCGGTGGCGGGAGCCGTATTGGCAGCCCACAAGCGGTAGACGTTCTGTCCGCCCGTGGTGGCAACCTGGGCCGTTCCGCCCTTCAACCCGACGACCTGGAACATGCCGGTCTTGTCGGCAACGGTCTGAACCGGCTTCTGGCCCTGTTGCAGAACGACCACCTGAGCGCCGGCAACGCCGAGCCCCTGGGGATCCACCACCTGGCCGAGCAAGGTTCCGCCGTTGCCCAGAGCGACGTCGTTGATCTTGACGTTCGCAGGCGCAGCGGCCATCAGGGCCTGGGGCATCAGCAGCCCAACGCACACCAATGCAATGACTTGCATCCGAAGAATCCTGGTACCTCTCACTCGTCTCCCTCCTTGTTTCTGGAGAACGTTTAACTCAGTAGTTCGACATATTCTTTGCCAGTGGTGGCAGCATGTGCCCTTGGAGCACCAGCCATTCTGACATCAATCCCCACGGAAACGCCCGGTTTGCTTCTGGAAAGCCGGTCGAGTTGTTTTCTTCTTGTCCCGACCTCATGGGCGGTGCTGAACAGAACGCCGCCATCAGACCGCTTTCTTAGCAGCGGCATCGAGGCGCCGAGCCTGGCTGACCAGCGCGGCGGGCGCAGCCGGCCAATCACGGCGGTCCATTCTTGTCGCCCGAACAGATCAAGCTGCACACACACGGAAGCCACGGCAACCAAGACGGCGACCGCAATGAACTCCTGACCCATGAGTATCGCGAAATAGCCGGCAACGCCGGCCGTCAGATTGAGTGCGGCCAATAAAGTCAACGACGCCCAGACACTCAGCCCGCGATCGAGCAACCGATGATGAATATGCTCCCGATCGGCGGTCATGATTCCTCTGCCGTTCAGCCCGCGGCGGAGAATAGCCAGAACGGTGTCGTAGAGGGGCACGAAGAGAAGGGCAATCATAACAGGCAGATTGGGTGTTCCGGGTTGAGGAACCACGCGAAACGCCAGCGTTGCGAGCACCAACCCGATGACCATGCTTCCACAGTCGCCGAGGTAAACTCTAGCCGGCGGGAGATTGTGGGCGAGAAATCCACCCAATGCGCCGGCAAGGACCACGGCAAGTACCGCAACCGAGGTGTTTCCAGCGATCCCGGCCAGCACTGCGACGATAGCAGCGACCGTGATTCCCAGGGTGGATGCAAGCCCGTCCATTCCGTCAATCAGATTCCAGGCGTTGATGCCGAGGATGATCCACGCAATCGTCCAGGGAATTCCCAGGCAGCCCAGTTCGAAGGTGAAACCGAACACGCTGAATCGTTCGACATAGACGCCGACCGCCACCAGCGGAACCACCGAAAGGAATTGCCCCGCCAGTTTGATACCTGCCCGCATGTCGAACAGATCGTCGTAACATCCGAGCAGACCCAGAATAACGACGGAGACTGCCAGCGCTGCGTGAAACGGGACATCACCCGACGAAGGCGGCAACAGACAATAGGAGAAAGCCAGGCCAAGGAGAATGCTGGCATTGACAGCGAGCCCCCCCCATGCCGGCGTGGGTCGGCTGTGTTTCTTCCGGAAACCGTCCGGCCGGCTGACTGCGTCGTATTTCCACGCCAGTCGCATTGCGACGGGCGTGAGATAGAAGCTTGTCAAGATGGCAATCGCGAGGAGAAGCCCCATTCGGAGTCCTTCCGAGATGTGGTCGAAAAAGCCCGGCGGTTAGTTCACTCCGGTCCTTATGGTTTTTGTCGGCAATCGTCGCTACGAAGGTGCGAACTTTTTCCGAAGAATCCGATTATGCGGTCCGTCAACAACTGAAACTGGTGGAAGACCGCGTCTGACAATCGCCCTCCTGGGTTGAGGAGGGATACCGACGCAAGTTAGGCGTGGTTTCGACATACGAGGTCAAGGATCTTGAACGAATTATCCAACGGCAGTTGATTTGGAGAGAGAAAACAGGGATGTTTCGGTCGTTTCTTCGCCAATCGGTGCAAGCGGTGAGGCCCTCGCCGTGTTGTTCCTTCCTAGATCTGATATGTCCGATGGATATTCCCAGCCGAAGGTCGGCGCATGTGTCAACTGCCCGGCCTGCCAGTCCGGGGGAACGGTATTGTTTCTCCTTCCAAAGGGCGGCGGAGAGTATCAGAGGTAGTGTGTCCAATCAACCCCATTTTGGGTGACGACGGGTTCCGGGTTCCGGGGTTCCGTCCCGGTTTGATTCATGCCTCAGCCAGGAGATCGCCAGCCAGAGGCCGATCTTCCAGGAAAAGGAACACTGCTCCCCACGGTCGGAGTAGCCGTTGACTGTCCAGAGAGAAGGCGATAACGTGGCCCTCGCTACGAACAGGGCCGACTCGTGCAGCGGAACCGAGTTTCGCTGTTGCGGGTAGAATAGGAAGCGTGGGAAAGATGTGTTCTCGCAAGTGGCAAACGGGTGTCTTGAGAGTCAGGCAATGACTGCCATCCTGGGAATCTCGGCGTTCTATCACGATTCTGCGGCAGCCTTGCTCGTCGACGGAGAGATTGCCGCGGCGGTGCAGGAGGAACGTTTTACTCGCAGGAAGCACGATCACCGGTTTCCCGTCCATGCGATTGAATACTGTCTCAAGGTCGCACGACTGAGTCCGAAGCAACTCGACTATGTGGGCTTCTATGACAAGCCGTTCCTGAAGTTTGAACGGTTGCTGGAGACTTATCAGAGCTTTGCGCCCGTGGGATTTCGCTCGTTCCTTGCGGCCGTGCCCTTGTGGCTGCGGCAGAAGCTCCATCTTCCTCGAGAAATGAACCGAGGGCTCAGATCCGAGTTTGGCAAGAGATACATTTTCACCGAGCACCACGAGTCGCACGCAGCCAGCGCCTTTTTTCCTTCCCCCTTCGATGAGGCGGCCATTCTCACTCTCGACGGCGTCGGAGAATGGGCGACTGCCTCTCTGGGCAGTGGTCGGGCCAATCGAATCACGTTGACTGAGGAACTGCGATTTCCACATTCCTTGGGATTGCTCTATTCCGCGTTCACCTACTTCTGCGGCTTCAAGGTCAATTCGGGGGAATACAAGTTGATGGGCTTGGCGCCCTATGGCACCCCCAAGTATCGGGACCTCATCCTCGAGAGACTGTTGGACCTGAAGGCTGACGGCTCCTTTCGGCTGGACCTGTCGTACTTCAACTACTGCCAAGGCCTGACGATGACTTCTCGACGATTCGATCGGCTCTTTGGCGGTCCGCCGCGCAGGCCGGAATCGCCGTTGACCGACCGGGAAATGGACTTGGCTGCCTCGATCCAGGAGGTCACGGAGGAAATTGTGCTTCGTGCTGCACGCCACGTGCACGAGAAGACCGGGATGGATAACCTCTGCCTGGCCGGTGGCGTTGCCCTGAACTGCGTCGGAAACGGACGCATCCTTCGCGAGGGACCATTCCGGAAACTCTGGATTCAGCCTGCCGCGGGCGATGCGGGCGGAGCGCTGGGGGTGGCGATGTTCATATGGTACCAGCTTCTCGGGCATCAGCGGATCGCCGCACAGCCCGACGGCCAGGAAGGATCCTTATTGGGGCCGCGTTTCTCTGGAGAAGAGATTCGCGGCTTCCTCGACTCCCAGGGCGCCAAGTATCGTCATTTTGCAGACGAAGAGGAACTGTGCAGCTACGTTGCCGATCTGGTTGCATCGGAGAAAGTGGTCGGTTGGATGCAGGGCAGGGTCGAGTTTGGCCCAAGGGCGTTGGGATGCCGCAGCATTCTGGGAGACGCTCGCAGTTCCCGGATGCAGTCAATCATGAATCGGAAGATCAAGTTCCGGGAGTCGTTCCGGCCATTTGCCCCCGCCGTATTGAGCGACCGAACCAGCGAGTATTTTGAGATGAGAAACGGGGAAGAGAGCCCTTACATGCTGTTAGTGGCCCCCGTCGTTCAAGGCAAGCGCATCGTCGATACCGGTCCGCCCGCAAGGGGCCTGGACAAGCTGAAGACAGTCCGTTCCGGGATACCTGCCGTCACCCACGTGGATTACTCGGCGCGGGTTCAGACGGTGGACGAGCAACGGCACGGGCGATTCTACCGGCTGCTGAAGGCGTTTGAATCGAAGACGGGCTGCCCCGTCATGATTAATACCAGCTTCAATGTGCGCGGCGAGCCGATCGTATGCGGCCCCGAAGACAGCTATCACTGCTTCATGGCCACCAACATGGACGTCCTGGTAATGGAGGATTTCGTGCTGCTCAAGGAAGAGCAGCCGGCCGCCGCAGAATATGAGATAGACGAATACCTGGCACGCTTTCAGTTGGATTGACCCCGTGAGGCGTGCGAACGAAGAGAAACCACCGGTTGCATCCTCCAATGGCTCTGATCCACATCGATCACCATCCGTCACCGAGGCAATTGCGTCTTTTCGGCATCGTTTGGCTGGCATTTTTTGCGGCCGCTGGTGGAATCCTGCTCAGTCGAGGCTGTTCCGTCCAGATTGTGTCTCTGGTGTTTGGTGTCGCAGCAGCAGTCCCAGCAGTGGGTTGGTTCCTCCCCCCATTGATGCGGTTCATCTACCTTGGCATGGCTTATGCCACATTCCCCCTCGGCTTCTTGATTTCCTTTCTCGTTCTAGTGATCATCTATTACTTCGTCCTGACCCCCACGGGACTGGCAATGCGGTTGTTCGGTTATGATCCGATGAATCGGCGATTCGACAGGGACTCCAGTACCTACTGGTGTCCCCGAGAATGTCGCAATAGTATAGATAGGTATTTTAAGCAGTTTTAGTAGCTTACTTCCGAGGAGTTGTCGCATTTGAGCCAAATCTTGACGACTCGGCCTTGGTCTGAGGTGAAACCTCGTTAGATTCTTGATTCTGGATTTGTGCACACCGTGCGCTCGTGCTCTTGTGAGGGTTGGGTTGTAGGCTTGCCCCGCCTTGGAGCTCTTCGTAGAACGATCGAGTCGCCCACCGGTACTCGTGCACGCAGTTTGCAGTCGTCTCGGCGGCACTTCAAGTTTCTCAGGAGCGAAGCCCATGGGTGACGAACCGAAGGAATCAGATCAGCAGCGGCAACAGTCTCAGTTGGAGCAGGATGCGAGTCGACCCCAGCCCGGAATCCTGATTGAGTTTGTCGACTTTCTGTTGCACAACAAGAAATGGTGGCTGATTCCAATCTCTCTGGTACTGCTGCTATTCGGCCTGCTGGTGATGCTGAGCGGCACGGGAGCTGCGCCCTTCATCTACACGCTGTTCTGAGCGGATTTGCCCGCGTGTCTCCCCCCGGGTAGCCATGTATCCAAACGGATGGCTTGGGGGATTTCGACTTGCAGCGCCGATCAGCATTCTGTAAAAGATCCCGGCTCCTATGAGCGGCGGGGTGGATCCGCGCCCGGGGCGGCGTTGCCGCCTGCCAATGAGTCACATTATCAAAGGGCGACAGCATCTTGATCTCGGTCATGGACGACATACCCTACGATCATCGGGTGACGATGTCTCGGCCAGCTATCTGGGTCATGCTGGTGCTTAGCTGGGGCCTTACGATTGGATGCGCCGGTCCCAACATGTACCGAGCGAGAGATCTCCCCCCACAACTGGCCGCCATCCCCGTTCCTAATGTGAAGCGGCTCGACCTAAGCGGTCTTGCCGGCCCGTCAACGGGCTCCGAGTTCATCCAGCCGGGCGATGTCCTGGAATTGTCCATCGCCGGCGGTCTGGGGGCGGACATGATGGACGGATTTCCCATTCGGGTGGGGGATGACGGGCGTGCCCTCATCCCTGACGTGGGAGTCTTGAGTCTGGCAGGACTGGAGTTGGCCGACGCAGAAGCGGCGATTTCGGCCGCCTGTATTCATCGCGGGCTGTATCTGCAACCGCACGTCGTGGTGACCATGAAACAGCAGCGGAGGAACCGGATCATGGTCGTGGGCGCGGTGGAGGAGCCGGGGATCGTCGAATTGCCTCGCGGGCAGAGTTACTTGCTGGACGCAGTGGTCGCGGCAGGAGGCCTTTCCGAAGACGCAGGGGCCAACATCGACATCCGTGCTCCCGCCGGCACCCAGGGTCTGATTGCCAGCAACCCGGCGACCATGGGCGCGGACGGCGTGATTGCCGCCAGCACGCAAGGGCTGGCTGCCATGCCGGCTCGGTCCCAGCGGGTCAACATCGTCGACGCCGTCTCGTCGGGCGCCAACGGACAGTATTTGAACGACAACTCGGTAATCGTGGTGGAACAGCAAGAGTTGGCCCCTGTGCAGGTGATCGGTCTGGTGAAAGATCCGGGTGAATTCGACTACCCTGTCAAGCGTCCTCTTACCGTGCTCGGTGCTCTGGCGTTGGCCGGTGGGTGTTCCAATCCCTTTGCCGACAAGATCTATGTTATCCGGCAACGCCCGGAAATGAGCGATCCTGCCGTGATTGAGGTCAGCCTCAAGGCGGCGAAGCAGTCGGGAGATGAGAATGTGCAACTTGAGCCCGGCGACGTCGTCAGCGTTGAACGAACCGTAAACACCGCCATGTGGGACGCCATCAACATCGTACGATTCTCCCTCGGCTCCTCGGTGCCGTTGTTCTAGCCGCCCGCCGAGACGGAATAGCGGAGCCAAGGGCGGTGACAGGGTGTAGAGAAGACAAGGATACCCATGACTCAGACCAGCGATCAGTTGCAGGCCGTTTCTGACCCGGGCCTGGAGGCGACTCCCATGAGCCACCCCATTCAGATCCTGGCCCGATTCTTGCGGATTGTTCTCCTTCGACGCGAGATCCTGATCGTGACCGTGATTGCCGCTCTGGCGTTAGCGGCGCTCTACTATGGAACGGCCACACGCATCTACGAGGCGAACGCGTCCCTTCTGGTTCTGCAAACCGGACAGCAAGACATGACTGCGCCGGTAGCCGGCGAACGCGTTGCAAAAGACTTGATGCCGACCTATACCAGCATTGCCACAAGCGAAGCGGTGCTGATCGAGGCCCTCAAGGCCCTTGCTTCCGAACACCGTAAGGATTTCTCCGGCATTCCGCGTTCCGATTGGCCCGAAGCGCTTCGGGCCAATCTCTCGGTTAGCGCCATGCGTGGAACCAATATCCTCTCAATCACCTACCGCTCGAAAGAGCCGCAGGCTGCTGCGGCGGTGGTCGATGCTGTGGTCACGGCATACATCAGCTTCATGAACGAGTTGCATCGCAGCACCGCCGGCGAGAACGCCGACGTCCTGATGCGAGAGCTGAACGAGATTGACGGCGATACTGAGCAGAAGAACCTCGAGAAGCGGCAAATTCGAGCGGAATCGCAGGAGTTGGCGATCCAGGACGGGGAAAAGGGCGTCAATGTGGTCGTCGCCCGCGCCATCGATCTGAACAACGCCTGGATGAAAGCTCACGAGGAGAGACTAAAGGCCTATTCACGCCTCCAGGGCATCCAGCAGGCCATTCAACGGGGTGAGGATCTCCAGCAGTATGCACTGGCAATGCTCGAAGGCGTCGGCAACGAGTTCATCAAGAGCGCTTTGGGCTTCAGCACTCAGGACTTCTATATTGTTGCCCAAAGCACCCAGCAGTTGCTTCGAGATAAGGCCGCACTCGAGTCGAAACGACAAGTGCTTGGCCCGCAACATCGAGATGTGCGCGAAATCGAAGAGCGGATCCGCGTGACCGAGCAATACCTGAACAACCGCAGAGACGTTCAGATCGCGACGTTGGAACGGGCGAGCAGCGAGCAATTGGGGCCCATGCTGCTTCGCATCGCCCAGCAAGAATTAGAGCAAGCCACGGTCCACGAGCGAAATTTGTACACCAGCTACCAAGCGGAAAGCGCTCGTGCCCTGCAACTCGATGAAGGTGCCACCAGGCTCGATGCCGTGGAGCGCGATCTGGATCAACTCGCAGCTCTCAAACAAGCCTTGGTCGAGCGGCTCAAAGAGATCGATCTTCAGGGAAACGGCATGCTCAAGACCAGGATCATCAAGGCCCCCCAGGTGCCCCAAGGGCCGGCAAGTCCGAGATTGATCAAGACGTTCGCCTTGGCGCTGTTCCTGGGCATTGCCGCGGGATTGGCGATTATCTACGTTCTCGACCTCCTGGACGACCGGTTCCGATCGCCCGAGGAGATGCAGACCCAACTGGGCGTTCCCGTCCTGGCGATGGTCCGCAAACTGGAACCGCTCAACCAGGTCGGTCCCGGCGGCATCCACGTTCACGTGGAACCGACCGGAGTCGAAGCCGAGTCGTTCCGCACTCTGCGCACCGCCCTGGCGTTCGCTGGCGGTGGAGCCACGCGTCTCGTCGTCACCAGTACGGAACCGGGCGACGGCAAGACGACGATCAGTGTGAATCTGGGAACGACCATCGCCCAATCGGGCAAGCGAACGTTACTCATCGACGCCGATATGCGGCGGCCGGGCCTAACGCCGCTGGTCAACTTGCGCGGGCAGAGGGGTCTGTCGACCATTCTGCGGGATTCAGCACCGCTTGCCGATTCGATCCGCCACAACCTGGTGGCGGATTTCCTTCCGAATCTGGACATCATTCCTTCAGGTCCCCGTCCCGTCAATCCTATGGAACTCCTGGCCGACGATCGATTCTCCGATCTGCTGGCCTGGGCTGAAACGGTCTACGACCAGATCGTCATCGACAGCCCGCCGGTTCTGGCGGTCAGCGACTCCGCCGTCATCGGACGTCTGGTCGACGGCGTGGTGCTGACCGTTCGTCCCGAGAAGAATCGGCGCCGACTGGTAGTTCGTGCGGTCGAGAGCTTCCCGCCGCTCGGCGTCAATATTCTCGGGCTCGTTATCAACAACGTCGACGCCGAGAAAAATCAAGACTACTACGGGTACGGCTACGGATACGGTTACTCCTACGAGTACGGGCACGAGCCCGCTAGCGACCCAGCTTACGATGAACACGAACTGAAACGCCCGCGACGGGTCGGAAATGAGGCCGCTTGACTCTGCCTGGGATGCATTGAGGAACTCTATGGCCTTACCGACTGCACGTGGCGCCGCCAGTTTGCCGAACATGAGGTCACGCGATCGCGGACGTCAGGCGGAATCGTGGACTCTCCGACTCGTGGACGCGGGGATCGCTGCCGCCCTGATCGGTGTTCCGTTCTTCATGGGCGGTCGGACCCCGGCCGGGCAACTCGTCTTCGCTGCCGTTGGACTGTGGACCGGGCTGTGGTGGGCGATCCACCAAGCGATCGGTAACGGCGACCGCACGTGGCGCAACACGCTAGCCTTCGTGCCCATGATCCTGGCGCTCGCGCTAGTCTTCATCCAACTGGTTCCCCTCCCGCCGGGACTACTCAAGACGTTATCTCCCCATCTGTATGCGCTCCTGCCGCTCTGGACGCCCAGTGACGCGAGCCAAACGACGCTCGGAATCTGGCAGACTCTTTCTTTGACGCCCGAGACGACAAGACAGTGCTCGCTTCTGCTCTTCTCAGGGGTATTGCTGTTTGCGGTGACCGTTCAACGCGTTCGGCGCATCAGCGACGTCGAGCGAATCATTTTCTGGCTGGCGATCTCTGTTTCGTTGATGGCAGTTTTCGGCATTGCCCAGTTTCTCACGAGCAACGGCAAGTTCTTCTGGGTTCTCCAGCATCCGTATAGCGGAACGGACGAATGTGTCAAAGGGGCTTTTTCGAATCGGAACCATTTTGCCCAGTTCATGGCACTGGGATTCGGGGCCGTTCTCTGGTGGGTCTACAGCGATCGACTGGGGCCGCGAACTCGCGCGACGTCGCGGCACGGGTTCCACATGTCCAGCCCCCGCATCCCTCTGGGAAACGCCGCCAAGGCGCTCCTCATTCCCATTTGCTCCCTTGCCGTTCTTCTGTCGTTCTCGCGAGGAGGGATCCTCGCCTTGCTTGCGAGTGGGATAGCTGCTCTGTTCCTCTTACGCCACTTCGGGCGACTGAGCCGGAGAACGTTCGCTGTACTGGCCTGTTCGGGTATCGTGGTCTGTCTCGGCCTGACGATCTATGGGTATGATACCCTGTCCAAGCGATTTGCCGGCGACAACTCACTCGCCTCGCTCGACGGTCGCAGCCGAGTTTGGGCCGCCGCATGCGAGGGTTTTGGCGATCACCCGTTGTTCGGAACGGGCTTGTCGAGCTATTCCTCCGTCTACCCCATGTATCTGAAACCGGAGGCGGGCGATAGCGGTGTCTTCTACACCCATGCGGAGAACGGCTACGTCCAGATTGCGCAAGAGACCGGGGCCGTGGGACTCCTCCTCGCCTTAGTCGCACTCGGCTTCTATTTCTGCTGGTGCGCCGTGGCCTTGAGGCGAGGGAACGAGCCCAGAAGCGGCCTCTGCTTCGTCGCTGTCCTGCCCCCCCTGCTGGCGAATGCAGTCCACTCGACCAGCGACTTCGTCTGGTACGTGCCGGGGTGCATGGGGGTCGTTGCCGTCCTGGGAGCGTGTGCCTGCCGGCTCTACCAACTCGAATGCCGACAAGACGCAACGGAATCGCAGTCGCGGCCGTTGCCGCGTTTTGCGTGGGCGGGAATTGCACTCTTGTTGACGGTTGCCAGTGCGTATTCGCTCCCCCAACCCTGGCAGGCGTACCAGGCAGAGGGGCCCTGGAACCGATACCTGGCGCTGCAAGGTTCCCTTGAAGATCTTAATCGCAACACGGCCCACGATGACGTGCTTGCGCAGAGCGACGCACGAAAGGAAATCCTCGAGGATATGCTCGTGGAGCTCTCGAGCGTTGTTCAAGCTCGCCCCGACTGGGCCAATGCTCATGCCTGCAAGGCCGAGGCTCATCGCGACCTGTTCCACGAGATGCAACTGACAAGTGAAAACCCCTTCAGTATGCGGGATATCCGCGGTACTGTGGAAGACTGTTTCGAGTCGTTGGAGGCGGCGAAAGAGTGGTTACCCGTTGGGGTGGGACCGCATTGTACCCATCTCGAGGCCGCGTTGCAGCACGCGCATCGCGCCGTGGAACTTGAGCCGCTCCGAGGCGAGGCCTATCTGATTCTCGCCGAGTTGTCTTTTCTCGAGAATTCGCCCCCCTCCAGCTCCGCCTATATCGCCCAGGCCTTCCGAGTTCGGCCACACGACGGCACGGTCCTGTTCGAAATCGGCAACGAATTGGCTCGCGCCGGTCGTTACAACGAGTCTCTCTCCTGCCTGAAACGTTCGTTTCAATGCGGCAGCGTTCATCAGAAGCGTCTGATTCAGAGCTTCGCCGGGAACCTGCCCGCTGGCGTGTTTCTGAACGAGTTTCGCCCCGACGCCGACGCCATGCAACTCGTGTTGGCGCAATACTCGCGCCCCGAATTGGCTTCGGAAGTCGATTATGTCCTGGCAGCCCACGCAGCCGCTTGCGAGTCGCGAGCAGCATCTCTGCAAACTGAGGAAGCCGCCGTCTATTGGAGCCGTGCGGCCGATTCGTATCGGAGACTTCGGGATACGGCCAAACGCCGCGCGTGTCTGCAACGAGCGGTCGCCGCCGATTCGATGAACTTCGCTCACCGCCTGTCCCTCTGCCAGGCCTGCATGGCCGTCGAAGACTTCGTCGAAGCCGAGAAGCAGGCCCGTTGGTGCGTGCAACGCAAACCGGGACATCCCGAAGCCGAGAAGCTCCTCGACCGGGCCGTCGAGAAACGTCTCGCGTCGTCGAACCGGTCCGAGCCGGTGAATCAGGCGGGACTCACCTCTGTCAACGCGTGGCGATGATTGCAAGGGGTTCTTCACAGTCGCTCGGGCAGGATTGCGATGGTGGCGGCCCAGGACAACCCCACGCCGAATCCGACGAGCATCGCGCGAGAACGCGGCTTCAGCAGCCCCGACGCCTGCGCGTCGACCAGGGCGATCGGAATCGTGCTTGCCACCGTGTTGCCCCGATCGAGCATATCGATCATGAACCGTTCGGGGGCGATATCGCACTGCTTCCGCAGCCGTTCGAGCATGAATTTGTTGGCTTGATGGAAGACGAACAGATCGATGTCGTCTCGCTGCAATTCCGCTCGGTCGAGCACTTCCTGAACCAGCGGCGGAACGCGGTCGACGCTGAAAGAAAACACTCCCGGGCCGTGCATGTAGAGCTGGTTTTTCGATCGCGTTCCGCCCTTACTGTCGGTATGCTCGACGGCAGTCTCGGGCGTGGCCGGCATCCGCATGGCACCGGCAGGCACGATCAACAGATCCCCGCCGCTGCCGTCCGTTCCAAACACGAATGGTCCCAACAGCGGCCCATCGTCTTCCGGATTCTCAACCGCCTCGACCAGAGTTGCCGAGGCACCGTCGCCAAAGAGAGGCCGGCTGACCCGGTCCTTCCGATTGATGAACTTGCTGTAGGTGTTGCCCGTCAGCAGCAGAATCGTGCGGGCCTGGCCCGTTTCGATCAATCCGCGCGAGAGCGAGAGCCCGTAGATGAACCCGGAGCAGCCCAGGTTGAAATCGAAGGCCCCGCAGGCCTCCGACAGGCCCAGCCGGTGCTGCAACAGGCAGGCGGTCGTGGGCAGGAAATGATCGGGTTCCTGGGTGCAGAAGATGACGAAATCGATCCGCTCCTGCAAGGAAGGATCGCGAGCGAAGAGCTTCGCCGCGGCCTGGGCCGCGAGATCCGAGGACGTCTCACCCGGAGCGGCCACCCGCCGCGTTCTGACGCCGAGTTTCTGCTCGATGGCCTCAGGTGTCCAACCGCTATAGATGTCGGCGAGTTCGTCGTTGGCCAGGACCTGCTCGGGGAGGTGGAACTCAATCGCCGATATCTGAGCACGAGACACGTCAGAGACTCCGTGGTCACACAACTTTCAGTCAAACAGTATAGGATACCCTGACTCGGGGGGTTGTGGCAAGGGTGGGTGGAGCGGGTGGACGGATGCTGCGTGGCGCTCAAGAATACGGCCAGGATTCTGTCACGTAGATCAGTTGCCTGACCGGTTGTGAGTCAATTGTGCGGTCAATCCGCGGACTGAGTCTGAGGGACAGTGAATTCTGCTTGCGCGGGACGCGGCGTCGCGTAGCGGCAACGGCGAACGGAAGAGATACGGGAAGCGAACCCAGTCCATAACGTTCACAAGAATAATCGAACCAATCACACCTGTAAGAAAACCAGATGCAACCAGAACGTGGGGTGACCGGATGTGGAGCATGCCGGTGAGTATGGGCCGAGGAAGCGTCGACAACAAGGAATGTGCCAAGTAGATTTCCAAGGAGATCGATCCAAGATACTTCAGTCCGGGTGTTAGTGCCATAGTAAGGCACCCCAAGCACGAGCGTCCGATAGTGCAGGCAATCTCCGCCGGCCTCCCGCTTTGCCGAGAACCGGCCTCTTCACGTACGTTGCCAGACGATGTGGTTCCTTTCGCGTGTCTCTCTGCTGCGGCAAGATACGCTGCTCCAGCCCACACGGACACGCATCCGATGGATGCAAGCCCTACCGCTGCAATTGGGCCTGCCTTTGATCCGCAAAGGCTGAACAGCACGGTGAGCAAGGCAAATCCCGTCAGGCATACACAACCCAAAACCCAAGATTTGCAGCTTGTGGCAGCGCGATTCATCCTCTCCCCGAATACAACTCCGAATGCAGAGTAGACCGCGCAACAAGACGCCTTTTGCGCAATGGGCCACGAATCGAACAGATGGCACGCTGACAGGGCGTAGAACAGGCACGTCACGACAAGAAAAGTGAAGTCACTCCCGCACGCTGCTCGCGTAACGGCGTAAAGGACAACGATGATTGCCAGAGCGTACAGGAACCACAATCCGTAACCGTATGGCTCATACCACAGCCGAAGCACTCGCGACAGATCCGGTGGGGAATTCGTATGGGAAGCCATCAGCCAGTGGCAGACGGCGATGACCAATGTCCAGATCACGTAAGGATAGATCAGGCCAGCCAAGCGAGTAAAGAGAAAGGACGGTATTCCTTTGCGGATGGAAGCGGAGAAGAAGAGCCCCGATATCATGAAGAACACCGGCATGTGGAACAGATAGACCCACTCACGAACAGTTCCGTAAAGACCGCGGCCTCCGTCAGCGATGAGATTGGCACTCTGCAGCCCACCGATGACATGTCCCAGAACCACGAGAAGAATGCATGCACCTTTTGCCACATCGGGCCAATCGATGCGGGTGCCGGGCCGGTGATCGGAGATTGTGGGGGTGGTGGGACTTGGTTGACGGACGTGGGAAGGTTGCGAATTGGAGAACCGGCCACCGAGAGTCCGAAGCATCGTGGGGTAACCAAACATGATGACAGTCTGCCAGCCGTGTGGGATTAGAGTCCTGGTTCTGGACCTGTGTGTAAGTCTTTGTGAAGGTTGGGTTGTGGTTTCGCTCCGCTTCAGGTACACATGATCTACCATCAAGCTGCCTGCCGAGTAGTCGGCCGCGGGGCTATGAACGGTTGAGGGAAACGAGGGATGTCGGTACCATCGACCACGCATTGATAGACGGTACGGAGCTTGGCGGCAACGGCGTCCCAAGTATAGTCACTCTGCACTAACATCTTGGCCGCTAACCCCATGGCCGTCCTGCAGTCATCATTCAGTTCGAGGCAATTCACAAGAGCATCGCGCAACTGACCGACATCAGGTTCGACGCAGATTCCGGCACCCGCTTGTTCCGCTTCCGGGAAGTTGCATCCCGGTGTGAACACCGCCACTTTGCCGCACGCCATTGCCTCCAGAAGCGACATGCTGAAGCCTTCGCTGAAGGAGGGCAACGTGTACACATCGGCGCGCGAAAGCAGCCGAAGACGGTCTTGGCCGGTCACCAAACCAATACGCAGCACATGATCTCCGATACCGTGTTCTCCAATCAGGCGTTCCACGGTATCCCCGTATCCCCGGTCATTTGGTCCGGCCAACACCAGCATCGCGTCAGAGAGCGACTGGCGATGAACAACTTCTTTCCAGGCGGGAATCAAACGGCACAAACCCTTCTCCGGGCTCAACCGAGACATGTAAAGGACAACACGTCGTCCCGTCAATTCGGGCCAGCGCTCGTGTGCTTCTTCTGCCTCGGGAAGGAGGGCAAACTCGCTCAACTCGATTCCATTTGGGACGATTACGACGGGGCCCCGATAACCGATTGAAGAAAGCCCCTCAGCTTCCGCCTCGGTGAACACGTGGAGGCATGCAGCTCCAAACACGACTCGACGTCCGGCAGTTTGAAGATAGATGCGCTTCTTCAAGTGGTGCAGCGGACCTTTGTGACGCAAGTGCTTGGGTCCGAGTTCTCCATGAGGTGTGAGAATATGGGGAATCCCTGACTTTGCCGCGAATTTTGCCGCCGCATATTGCGGGTGACTCCAGACCTCGTGCAAGTGGAGGAGAGTCGCATCGCTGGCATACTCGCGCAGGCCGCGTGGCAATGCAGGCGCCGAATACCAGAAGCGGGGGCGAGATCGCGGAAAGCCTATGCAAAGGCTTTGTGTCTTCACCTCGCAGGCCCGAGTCCCCTCGTCGAGTGTTGTCAACAGCCGAAGCGCGACATCGCCGCCTAGCATCGCGTCCGTCATGCCGGCTACGACACGAGGCGGTCCCCCCATTCCCGATTCCATACCCGTTGCGACATGGACCACTCGCATGCCTTTTACTCCGCTGACACCGGTCAATGTACGTCACTTCTTTCGGCCAATAAACAGCGTCCTGTTTCTCGCGAGTTCCTCTTCGTGCAGGATCTCACATTGTTTGGCCAGGGCGTTGCGAAAACGCTCGCGAGAATAGGATTCCGGCGGCTGCGGATGATCCTCGAACTTCGAACTGTAATGTCCCTGTGGCATGTGTTCGACGAAGATCAGACGACGTCCGAAGGAAAGGAGGCGAGAGAAGATGTAGTCAAGGGACAATCCCTGTGATATGTGCAGGTGGTGTGTCAGTGCCAACGCGATGACTGCATCAGAGGCCAGGCGTTCATGAGCTGGACGAAACAACGTGCTCGTCTGGTTTTCTCTGAAGTTCATCACGACTGGATGCACGCGATTGTTCCCGCCCTCGACGAGGCGATTGTACAGCGAATTGATCGCATTGCTGTCATAGTCGATGCAAATCGCCTCCTCGGCCGCCCCGTGTTCGACGGCCGCCCGGCAGAAGAAACCGGCGTTGCCTCCGATATCGGTAATTGTGCGCACTTGGTGCGTCTTCAGGAGATCGACCAACCTCTGGAACCGGTGATCGAGGACCGTCTGCTTGTGGTAGTCCATCCAGAAGGATTTGACACACGGGGCTGCTATCCTCTCGACTTTTGTTCTCAGTCGGTCCAGGGACACGGAACTGAACGGAGCCTGATTGTGTTGGATCCGTCGGATCAGAAACTCAGCCCATCTGCGGCGTCGTGCCGACTGGCACAAATGGTTGCGGATTGAGTGTTCGTCGACCGTATTGATACCTTTCCAGGCAAAGTATGCGCGATACAAAGCCTGTTCCAGGTTTGCCGTCGCACGGCAATGGAGTCGTGAGGAGAGCATCCGCCACGAGAGCGGCGAGATCCCCCCATCGATGAGCGATCGCCTCGCCTCTGGTTCCGCTCCGCTGCTCCAAAGCCGAAGCGGATAGTAGAAGTTCTGCATGAACTCCCCGTAAGGCTTCCATCCGGGGCGGCGCGGCGAATTATGGATCGGAATCAAGCTGGTCAGGTCGACGAACTTGGGCGTCACACCGTCGAACAGGATGTTGTAGCAGTGTGCATCGTGCGTTTGGTAGCCGTATTTCCTGGCTATGCTGTTCACGTCAAGCGTTACAAGTGCCGCACGCCGCAGCATCTCGAAGCACCATTCGTTCTGGTAGACGACGGGGCTTATGGTTTCGTGTTCGAGCACCAGATTGGACATCCCGTCGACATGGCGGTCCGAGATTGTGGTCCGTGGGATGAGGTTTGCCCGGTTTAACGCCTCGATGAGCCCGCTGGTAAAGAGGCTCTTTACATGCGATTCGGCATGCGGGTGAATCGCTCGATAGAGCCTTCCCTCAGCGAGGAATACTATGCCCTGGGGATCCATGCTATGTTTCCAGGGCATTTGTTCGATCTCAATCGACCTCGTCTTGGCGCCTTTGATCTTCTTACATGTCGCAACATTTGGACTCATTGGAAACATTACACCTTGATCGATGGGATTAATGGACGATACTGACTAACATTCTTGGCGTCCTCGCACGGTACTGCCAGCATTCCCGCAAATGCAGCGCTTGCCGAACGTGCACATTCATGGCGTCTCCAACATGCTGCTCAGTATCATGGCACGTCAGAGGCTCTCGTAGATTTCTCGGTGTCGAAGAAACCATGCGTTTGTATCGTACTCTCTGGCGAGTTCCATTCCGCGATTGCGCATCCGCTCGCGCAATTGGCCGTCACTCAAGACACCATCTATCGCATCTGCGAGTGCTTGCGGTTCGTTCGGCGGCACAAGGAGGCCTGCCTCGGTGCCTTCCAGTACTTCCTGAAGTCCTCCAATACTACTTGCGACTATTGGACATCCGAGCCCCAGGCTCTCGAGCATGGTCAGCGACGTCGCTTCCACATAGTTGTGGATTGGAATCGAGGGGATGAGCGACACACTAGCGTTAGCAATCATCTGCAGAGTCTCATTTCGAGAACGTTTGCCCATAAGGAGTACTTTTTTTTCAAGCTTGTGCTCTACGATCAGCTTCTCAACGATCGGACGATCCTGACCATCACCGACAACCACGAGTTGGTACCTTTCGGCACTCTTACAGCGCCGGTATGCTTCCACAGCGACGGGAATTCCGTTTTTCCTGCTTAGGTGCCGAGCGACGCAAATATACGGCCGTTCTGGCGTCTTGATGCACTTCGTGCGAATGTCGGCCAATTCTGCCAAGTCAACGGCATTGGGAATCACCGTGACCGGGACCCGATCGTGAATTCGGCGAACCAGTTCCTTCTGTAGCGTATCCACGGCAATTACGCGCGAACTTGCGTTGTACCCGTGGAAGTCCCAGGACATGGCCATGTCGTGCAAGTAGTGGTTGTCCGGATGATTGATAAGGTACTCATCCAACAATGGTGCATGCGTCGTTTGCACAATCTGTATGTCCAGTCCTTCCGCCTCACGTACATACTTGGCTGCCAATGTGGAGAATGTATCGTGACAGTGAACCAGGTCGGGCTTACACGATGTCCCACGGATTGCTTTGACCAGTACCCGGATCATCCCCTGAACAAAGCTCTCCTGACGAATCGGGACGTGAAGCTGAGGGAAGAGCCAGCGTGCAGAGTTGCACAGAACAGCGGATTTGAGAATATCGACCGGTTTGCGTCCATAACACATGATGTGTGGATATTCTGCACGTGACAACATCCGGTCCAATAGCGACAGATGCGTGCCGACTCCGCCAACATCCAACGAACGGTGTCCTGACAAGACGATAATCGATCTAGTCACGGCTAGGCCACTCTTCCACTTCCAAGTTCATGCGAGAAAACAGTCCCTCAGCCAAACGGTGGGCGTTAGGTGACACTCCGAAACAGAATAATGACCAGAACGACCATTGCTGTCATCCAGGCCAAACTGCGATGGCGCCAATACTCACACAACCCCCACGACCAGAAGGTCGGATAGAGGACATATAGCGCCATACGGTGACGCCCCTGAAGCGAAACAAATGCCAACATCAAGAGGGTAACCGTGAACACCAGCAGTTCGGAACTCGCCCCTATCTTGAACGCACGCACAACTCCAAGAACCAGGAGTGAGATCAGGAATGGCAGGAGGATCACGTTCAGGGCAATAAAGACACTGAAGGGCCAGAGACCTTCAGCCAGTCCCGATGAGTAGCGGAGCGAATAGCTTTCGAGATACACGTACGACGTTGGGAACTTGCACGGGTTCAGCACGACCAAGACAGGCATCAGTACCCGCCCCCATCCGGAACGCCACAGGTCAGCAGTAACATCGTCATCACGAGTACTGCTTTCGACAAGTTCCCCGCGATCAGAGATCCGTTCGACCAGGCCGACTGCTTCTTGGTCCGTATGGATCGATCGCGTGTATGATCCGAGGTGGAACTGAGCATCCGCCAACAGCGCAGCCACAACAACGGCAATTACGCAACTCCCCTGTGCCAGCATCTTGACGGTCGTACGTTGCATGGATCGGTTCTCGATCCTCTTAAGAAACCAATAACACATCACAAGAACGAAGTTAAATGGACGCAAGAGGAGAGCGGGGCTGCAGACCATGATCGCAGCCATCCACTGTGATCTGGCGATGAACACCAGTGCCAGTGTGACGAAGAGAAAAAGATAGGCGTCACGGTACAGATGGACAACGCTGTCGGTGAACTGATTCAACCCCAACAACATGGCACAGAGCAGAAAGGCATTGTGTTTGAGATGAGTGATTTCGTAACTCAGATGGCATGCCAGCGCCGTCACCAGCGAAGCGCACATATAGTTGAAGGGAAGGAGAACCAGCAATGTGGGTGTGCCACGCAAGCCGCATAGGGAGCGGGTGATGACTGCCAAGGTGGCCTCAAACAGAGTTGGACTGTAGGCCCAGCCATTGCACAGATCCAAGGTGTTCTGGAAATAGAAGGAATCGTCAGCAGACGGGCCAAACGGCGATCCGTAGTTGTTCAAATAGCATGTGATACAAAACAGCGACATGGCAGCGATGTAGCAGTAGGAGGCCGTGGCTATGGACACAAGCGAATACGGAGATCGCAAGTATCTGCCGAGTAACGAGGCAACGCCAATTGTCAGGCCAGCAAACGTCACAAACGACGCCAAAGCGCTTGGGTCGAAGCAGGCCACATAGACGGCCAAGAGCAGCACTCCACCGAGCGCTGCATAGAAAGCGACTGTGGCAGGCTGGCTGCGGGACATGTGGCAAGAACTCGTCACGCCCGTCAAGGCGGGAAGATCCCTTGCCACGGAGTGACGGCCTGGAGTCTTCTTTGTGGTGCGAATAGTTTGTCCCATACGTGCTTGCGAGAACCGAAGCTTCGCCTCACATTTGCTGCGATGAGCGGGCCAGTTCATCTCGTTCACTCCGGACTAGTCTCTTGCCTGCAATTGCCCGTGCGTTGTGCTACGCTATCCGTGCGTGCGTGACAATCTACTGAAGAGGTACAGTTTCTTGAGACTTCGCGACACCAAAGCCGCTCCAATCGTTGCCGAGTCTGTGAAATGCGACTCCATCGCCACCGTTTGGCGTATGCATGACAAGCACTCCTCCTGGCCGTGGTGTCTGATGACTTACTCACCCAATCTCCTGATATGCGATAGATACGGAATCCAGCAAGGCAGTGAACACCAGTTGCTCAAGTGACCAATTTGCGTTTTCGGTCGTCATGCACTCTCTTTTGCGCGGAGAAGACAGAAGACGGTACCGAAGACAAGCACGGAGTAGACTGCGTAGGCGATTCCACGAGCACACACCAAGCCGAGTGAACCATAGTCAATCAGCCACACTGTACCCGCTACAAACACCAACGCCCAACCGGCGTTCATTGCGACCACACTCCACATTCGGCCAGAGGCAACGATGATCTGTGCCAGCGGCGTTTGCACGGCGAGGATCCCGGCTGTCAGCAGAACAATCAACAGAGTGGCCCAGCCACTCTGGAAGTCCTCACCGTATAGGCTCATGATTTGTGGACTCGCGACGCACGCGATGGCGATCACTGGAGCGACGATGATCAGATTGACCTTGACAGCGAATACCAAAACCCGAATTGACTCCCGTGCACCGGTGTGACCAACTTGATCGGAGAGCATCGGCAGAATGACGGAGGCAAGCACAGTCGGAAGAAACAACACGAGCAGGAACCACTGGTTGGAGGCATTGAGGATTGCCATCTCATCATAGCCGCCCGGACGGTTAACAAGCAGGGCGGCACACAGCCAGTTGACCGGGCCGGTCATACTTCCCGCTAGGACCGCAGGCAGGCTGAACCTCCAAAGGGCCGGAAGCTCCCGCTGGCATCCTCGAAGGGTCAGGGGAACGCCAGATCTCGCGGCTTGTCTCCGAAGTGCCAAGTGATTTAGTAGGCAGTTGGTGGCCAGGCTGAGTGCGACCGCCCAGACCGCTCCAGTCAGACCGCCGAAATAAGCCCCTCCGATTAGAATTGGAAACGAAGCCAAGCCGGTGGCGACGTTCACTCGGGCTATTGACTTGAAGGCTTCAAAGCCTGCCAGCGCGCCTGTTTGAGCACCGTTCATTGCACTGAACAGCGGCAGGAGTGCTGCGACACGCAAGACATCTGCCAAGTGAGGAGCGTTAATTGCGCGCTCGGCGAACCACGGCGCAAACGCGTATAGCCCCAAGCTCGCGAGGCCACCCGTAGTCATGGCAACGACACTCGAAAGCCCGATAATCTGTCCGGCTCGCTGTGGGGCTCTGCACCGGAATTCCGCCACATACTTGGTGCTCGTTAGTCCCAATCCCATGCCCGCAAAAACGCCCAGCATACCAACCGTAGACTGGACTATTCCCAACTCGCCGTAACTTGACCTTCCGAGGAACCGGGCGATGGCGATCGTTGCGAAGAGCGTCAAGCCACGCGAGATGATTGTTCCAGCTATCGACCAGAATACGCCTTTGGCTAGGCGAAGACGCAGGGGTGACCATGCTATGCCGTTCAACGTTGGCTTCAGTAGAGATGGGCAGTGGTTGAATGCAAACGTTCGGACATTCACGTTCACTCATCACCTCCCATCCAGAACCGCTCGATGGCTGCCACGATCCGCCCACAGGCCATGCCGTCGCCGTAGGGATTGACGGCGTTTGCCATCGCGGTGTAGGCCTTTCCGTCCGTTAGTAATACGGTTGCATTTTCGACGATTGTCTTGCTGTTGGCTCCAACCAACTTAACCCTTCCCATGTCAACCGCCTCTGGGCGTTCGGTGGTGTCGCGCATGACCAGGACCGGCTTGCCCAAGCTGGGCGCCTCTTCCTGTACACCTCCGGAGTCGGTTAGCACGAGGGTCGCGCGGCTCATCATCGCCACAAACGGCAAATAGCCGAGTGGCTCGATCAGATGAATATTTGGACGCGCCCCCAACAGACGGTATACGGGCCCACGGACGTTCGGATTGAGATGGACCGGGTAGACGAAATGCGTCTCCTTGAATCGACATGACAACTCGGTCAGGGCGCGACAGATGTTCTCAAAACCTTGGCCAAAGTTCTCGCGGCGGTGGCCGGTAATGAGCACCAACGGCACGTCCGAATCACCGTCCATCAATTCATGCGGCAGTCCAGGAATCTCCGGCGGATTGACTGTCACCTTGCGTGTAGCCAGCATGAGTGCATCGATGACCGTGTTCCCGGTGACGACGATCCGTGATTCCTGCACACCTTCGCGCAGGAGATTCTGCTTCGCGGCCTCAGTGGGGGCAAAATGCAGATCCGCCAGGCGACTTGCAAGAACACGGTTGATTTCCTCAGGAAAAGGTGACTGCCGATTCCACGTCCGCAGTCCTGCTTCAACGTGCCCTACGGGGATTCTGTGATAGAACGCACAGAGCGCCGCACAGAAGACCGTCGTGGTGTCGCCCTGGACCATTACCATGCTGGGCTTGTGATGATCCAGATACTCGTCGATTGCGGCTATCGCACGGGAGGTGAATGCGCCAAGCGTCTGATTGGGCCGCATGAGTCTGAGGTCGACATTCGGTTCGATCTCAAAGGCCTCCAATACCTGGGCCAACATTTCTCGATGCTGTCCGGTGACACAAACGTGAGGATCGAAATCTGGATGCGATTGCAGCGATCTCACGAGCGGACATAGCTTGATCGCTTCAGGTCGAGTTCCGAAGATGAGTGAAATTCGCCTTTGCATGCTACCCGTGCACTCCATGTTCCTGTTCACAGCCTATTGACTATGGGCACTCAGGATCAGTGAATCACTCCACTCACGTCACCACGAAACGCTGCCTGTTGTTCGTCACGCCGCTCGACGCGCCGCAGACTGTGTTTCGAGTTGGATCTCCATCAACGGCTTCTCGCCCTTGATCACCACGTCCAGAATTTCGGCCAGCAGCCCGTTCAAACGGGTCTCGCTGTAATGTTCGGCCAGGACCGCATTCGCTCGTTGTCCCATCAGGTTGCGGAGGACCGCCGGCATTGCCGCCAAATCGCCAATCACCTTGACGGTTCCCTCCACATCCCCGTGCTCCACACAACGACCATATTTCTCGAATTCGACTAACTCCGTCGCGTGGCATTCCCGCGGCCCCAGAACCAGCACGGGGCGGGCCACGGCCATCGCTCCATAGATCTTGCAGGGGTGCACGACGCCAACCATCTCGTTTCCCATGCTCACCAAGTGAACGTCTGCGGCCGAGAGGGAGTTCTTCAGTTCCGCCTTGGGCTGGTAGGGCAAGTTGACGACATTGGATGCGCCCTCGGAAATGGCCGATTCCACCCCCCTCTTCCCGCAACCGCCGCCTATAAACATGAACACGATGTCGTCGCGATCGCGAAGTTGCTCTGCCGCCCGCAGGACAGTATCCAGGGGGTGGCTGGGGGAATGATTGCCGGAATGCATCACTACGAACTTCCCGTCCAGGCCGTGCTTGCGACGAAAAGGGTTGTCTTCGTGCGCGACCGGCTCCGAGTTCGCCGGAGCCCAGGGCGGGAAGACCGCCAGGCGGCCGTCCAGATCGGCTTTGCGGCGAAGCGTTTCCGCCATGAAACGGTCGAGAGTGACGACTGCATGGGCGCGCCGCAGAATCTGCCGATTGAGCCACTCCATGGCACGAACCGACAGTGATCGTGCCGAGACGAGTCCCAGGCGGACCGCCTGGTCCGGATTAATATCCATCACCCAGTAGACAATCGGTACTCGGCGAAGAACGGAGATCGCCAGCGCAACGGCCGAACACATCGGAGGCGAGGTGCTCACGAGGATTGCGCCAATGCGGGGCGTCAGCAGTCCACGGAAAAACGCTTGGATGAGAAAGCTCGCTTGCCCCAGCAGGCGGATGGCAAGTGATTTCTTTCCGAAAGAACCCAGCGGAATTCGGCGAATGGAGACCCCGTCACGCTCTTCACGGAGGGGATAGCGGCGTGTCGGATCGTCGTAGCCGCGTGCCGATGCGATTACGCGAACGCGATGCCCGCGACGCGCCGTCGCGGCTGCGGCATCGTGCATGTGCTGCCCGACAGAGGCGGGATCAGGTACATAGACCTGACTCAGCACCAGCAGTGTTTTGTCCGACATGACCATTCCTCCCTGAACGGTCGCACTTGACGGCGGCATCTAGCGTCCTGCTAAACCCATTCTTGGGTGTTGAACACACGCAGACGCCCGTTGACGCCCACACAACCGCGAGTGCGCCGTCCAACAGGGATCCGGTCTGTCACGATCTCCTGCCAGCCCCAACGCTCGCGAGGCAGACATCAAGGAAAGCCTGCGGGAGCTCTCCCGATAGGATGCGAACTAATCTACGAGGATTCGATCCGCCAGGCGATCGATGCGGAGTCTCACAACGACTGGCCGGGCGTCAATCTCGGGCAAGCATTCTGTACCATCACGCAGAACTAGTCAATGTCGGTTTCTTCGCCACCTAACAGGGGGCAGGTTGATTTGTTTCCCTAATAACGGGGGCGGTTGTTTGACGGCCGGATTCTGGGAAGCCGGTTCGGCGACGATGGCCCGCGTAGACTCCATGCCTTGCTTCCTGCTGCAGCCAGCATTGACGAATTGGCTCAGGCATTCACGCGGGCTCGTCGCCTCCCATCCAATAGCGTTCGATGGCTGCCACGATTCGCCCACACGCCCGACCGTCCCCGTAAGGAAGGCGTCCAGCACTTGAACTAGCATTTCTCGGTGCTGCCCGGTGACGCATACGTGAGGCCTGAAATCAGGGTGCGATCGCAGCGTCGTCACCAGCGGGCATAGTTTGATGGCCTCCGGTCGAGTTCCAAAGATAAATGAGATTCGTCTTTGCATGCTACCCGTGCATTCCAGGTTCCGCTTTGCAGTCTCTTGACAGCAGGCGTTCGAAATCGCCGCAGCATTCTGTACCATCACACAGAATCAAGCAATGTCGGTTCCCTGGCCACCCAAAAAAAGGGGGGGGGGTGTTGCGTTTCATTTGTCCAATACGCTTCTCAACCGATGGGCAAGCGGGTAAAGATAGGGGGCACCAGCCGTTTGAAGATTCAGCTCTGGAGGGCCAGGAGAAGTGAATTTCCTCTCCTCGCTTGCGCTTCGGGTTGGTGTGAGATGCCGCCGACAACCACTTGAGGATTCCATGACCACGACCACGCCGGCAGAGAATCTATTTCGACTCCTCGATAGAGGGGTGCCCCAGTGGATACCGTTCTCCCTCGACATTGGCTCGCAACCGGGGTTCAGCTCGCCCTTCGCCCGGATCTTCCACCAGCAGACCGGCAGCTATGAGCCGGCCGAGTACTTCGGCACTGACGTGCGTTGTTTTTCGGTGACCAGCCAGTTTGGCGGTGACGACCCGCGTCGACTCCATGATCCGCTGCCCGCCGAGGCGACCTTTGACGAATGGGGCAACGCCCACTGGGCTGGGGGGGAGGAGGGAACAACCGATCGCATGATTCCCGCGGCCGGTCGCGCCAAGACGGTTGCCGACGTCGACGAGTTGCCGCCCCCCCTGATTGACCGGAGACCGGACACCTCCCGGGTTAAGGCCTGGCACGATGCGGGCTACCCGGTGTTCGGCTACGCGGGGAGCATCTACGAATGGTCGTGGTGGCTGCGGGGTATGGAACAGTTCCTCATGGACTTGGTCAGCGCCCCCGAACTGGCCGAGGCCGTTATCGCCAAGGTGACGGCCCACACGACGCGTCTGGCCCTGGTTAGCGCCCGGCTGGGAATCGACGTCCTCTGTTTCTACGACGACGCCGGAATGCAGACCGGCATGCAGCTTTCGCCGAAGCTGTGGCGGCGGTTCATCAAGCCGGCCTGGCAGAAGGTGCTCGACGCCGTGCGTGCCGAGTCGCCCAAGGCTCGGTTCTTCCTGCATAGCTGCGGCCGGATCGACGCCATCGTTCCGGACATCGTGGAGCTCGGGTTCCACATTCTCCACCCATTGCAGCCGGAATGCATGGATTTCGAGCCGTTCTATCGGGAGTTCGGCCGGAAGATCGTGCTTGCGGCCACGGTGTCGAGTCAGAAGATACTCCCCTTCGGCAGCCCGGACGACGTTCGCGCCGAAGTGCGCCGATTGGCGGATATCGTGGGCGACGAGAGGCGGGCGATTTTCATGCCGTCGAACGTGATTCAGCCCGAGACGCCGTGGGAGAACGTCGTCGCCTTCGCGGAAGAAGCTCGAGCCCTACGGAACACAGCCAGATGATGTCACCACAAGACGAGGAGTTCTTACGGGAAGCTATCCGGCTTTCCTCCGAGCAGATGTTGGCGGAAGAAGGCGGGCCTTTCGGGGCCGTCGTCGTCCGTGAGGGCCGGATCATCGGTCGCGGCTGGAATCGCGTCACCTCGACCAACGACCCCACCGCTCACGCCGAGATCATCGCCATTCGCGAAGCCTGTGCCGAGTCGGGCTCCTTCCACTTGAGCGGAGCGACCATCTACAGCAGTTGTGAACCCTGCCCGATGTGCCTCTGTGCCATCCTCTGGGCACGGCTCGATCGGATCGTATATGCAGCCTCTCGGCACGATGCGGCCGCCGCGGGCTTCGACGATCAGGCCTTCTATGATGAAATCAGTCGGGCTCCACACGAACGATCCGTTGCTTCCGAGCAGGGACTCCGGGAAGAATCGCTCGCTGCGTTACGGGCGTGGGTGCAAAAACCCGATCGTCTCGATTACTGAGCCGATCGGTCGTCATCCGCTCCGCGAGCGAATGCTCCTTTCAGGGCGAAAAGCAACGATCAGCTCTTGCCCTGCAGGGCCGCCATGACTCGGTCGGTGATGGCCTGAATCAACGCTTCCTGGTCGGGCGAACCGTTGGCGGGGACCTGCTGGCGTTCCGGATGGAATACCGGGGGCTGGAAAGCGCATTGCTCGACGCCCGACTCTTTCCAACTGTTGCGGAATACGTCGTTGGCGCAGAGTTCGCAGTTCTTCATTTCGGCCCGCGGATCCTGGAAGCCCCACTGGGTCTTCAGATCGAGCAGCCCCTTTGCCTCCACCTCGGTGAAGTAGTTCACCCTGCCCAAACTCTTCGACAGGATCAGCATGCGGCAGTAGGCGTCGAGGATCTCGGTCGCCCAGTAGGCCTTCTCGACCGTCTCGCCGTAGCTGACGGTGCCGTGGTTGGCCAGGATGATCACGTTCGACTTCCTCACGAACGGGAGGATCGTGTTGGCAAAATCCTGGCTGCCCGGGATGTCGTACCTGGCGATCGGAACGTCGCCCAGGAAGATCTCCACCTCGGGCAGGACGCATTGCGGGACCGGTTCGCGGGCGATTCCGAAGGCCGTGGCATGTGGCGGATGGCAGTGCACGACCGACTTGAGTTCCGGGCGTTCCTTCATGATCGCCAGGTGGAGCTTGATCTCGCTGGTCGCCTTGCGGCGCCCGCCGGTCTGCTTGCCCGTCATGTCGACCATGCAGAGATCGTCGGGCTTCATGAAGCCCTTGCTGATGCCGGTCGGGGTGCAGACGACCTCGTTCTCGCTAATGCGATAACTGATGTTACCGTCGTTCGCGGCTGCAAACCCCTTCTTGTAGATCCGGTCGCCGATCTCGCAGATTTCCTGTTTGACTTTGTGTACGTTTAACATGATTTCGCCTCTGGAGAACCAAGCTACGGATTATCTTTCATAATACGGGCGTCGATCTCGACTCGGTCGAGGATCGCCGCATTGTAGGCATCCACCGGTTTCACATCCGGGTAAAAGGGCATGGCCGCCTCGCGTCCTTCGCTGACTGCGATCAGGGAACCGACGCCGGCTCCGAGTTCGTCGAACACGGCGAATTCGTCGGCCGACTGGTCGCCTTCGCCCGCCAGGTCGGCCAGCGAAAGGGGCACGACCAGCTTGAACCGCGAGCCCGCCAGGCTGGGGTGCGCCCGGTTCAACGTGACCGTACCGACGACTTTCGCAATTCGCATGTCAACTTGCCTTCGTTCGACGCCAGGAGTACGCAATCAAGGACTCTTGTTGGACAGGTTTTCAACCTGTCTGGACAGGATACAATCCTGTCCTACGTTATGTTCGCTGATTCTATGTCGGCCTTCAGTCCAATCGTTCCCGCAGTTCTTCCGGACACACGCCCGGTCCCTGCCGGCAGAACGCGGTGACGATCTGCCGCATCGTTTCCGGGGCCATACGCCGCGGTTCCAGGATGAGCGTGTTCGCTCCGACCGACACGGCGTCGGTCGCGGTCCGGCTCTCGTCCGACGCCAGCACGGCCCGCACGCCCTGGTGCCGGTTGGCCAGGCACATGGCGACGGCTCCGTAGTTGCTGAGCAGGACGCCCACCGTGCCGCCGTCGGCCAACCGCCGGGCCATGTCGTCGGTGGCCCGGACCAGGCAGTCGAACGTTTGCAGGTCGACCACCATGCCCAGGCGTGCTAACTCGTCGGCGAGCGGTTTTGGATCGGTTTTCGAGCCCAGTACGGTGAGAGCGACTCGGTTGGCCGCCGATGCGGCTGCCGCCGTGGGCTGCTCGACGACGAGCGTCACGTTACGGCGACGCAGTTCGTCGCGAACGGCCGGTGTGACGACTGCGCGAGGCTGCACCACGAGCCGCCGGGCCGAAGCAAGCCGCTCGCCGATGGCGGCAAGGGTGACGACTCGCTCGCTCACCACGACGTCGCCCGCCGGACGAGCGGGGGACGCCGGCCGCGGGGGCGAAGCCGGTTCCGGCTGCGGGGCGTCCGCCGGTTCAACGCGATCCTCCTCGGTGCTATCGGCCGGCTGGGACAACAGTCCCAACTCGGCGAGCACCTCGCGAACGATGCGGTCGATATCGGCGGTCGTCTGAACCATGGTCCTGCGTCTTCAGGGCAACTTCATCACTAGTCTTCTACACCAATCACGGCCCAGCGGACCGGTGTGGCCATGTGGCCGATCAGTTCCCGGGTCGACTTGCCGTCGCTGCTGATGATCACCTTATCGCGCCGGCCGGCTCCCAGCCGGTCGACCGCCAGCACCGGTTCACCGTCGGGCGACCGGCCGTCGGCCATCAGCGGCTGGACCACCAGCAGCTTCCAACCTTCCATCGACGGGTGTTTTACCGTCGACGTCGCATGTCCAATCACTCGGCCTGTCAGCATCTTTTGTTCCAGCGTCCGGAGTCTGCCTGCCGTCTCACTTTCCCAGCACTCGCAGATTGTCGATCATCGAGCAGCGGCGTTCACGGGTGAACGTGAGCGGCGTGGTGATGCCCTCTCCGGTCGGACCGGCAATCGAGAAGGAAATGTATCCTTCGCCGCCGAGCCCGAGCCCCGCCATCGACGGACCGTTCTTGACGAACAGGGTCGTATCGACGGCCTTGCCCATCTTGGTCATGTTGGTCACGTCGTGGGAGTGGATGATGGCGGTGTGGCGGAAACCGTGCTCGCTGCGGACGGCCATCTCGATGGCATGATCGACGTTCCTGGCGCGGACGAAGGGCAGGAAGGGCATCATCTGCTCGACCGGCACGAAGGGGTTCGACTCGTCGGTTTCGCCGAAGATCACCTCAACGCTGTCGGGGATCTTCTTGCCGATGCCGGCCGCCAGCTTGGCCGCGTCCTGACCGAGGAAATCGCGGTGAGGGACGTCGTGTTTGTCGCTGCCTTCGCCGACCGTGGTGATGGCGGCCCTGGTGAAGGCGTCGACTTCGGCCGCGTTGAGCCGCACGGCTCCGGCGCGTTCCATGGCGGCCATCATCCGGTCGAAGACCTGCTCCACCACGAACACCTGTTTCTCGGCGATGCAGAGCAGGTTGTTGTCGTAGCCCGCACCCTGGATGATGCAGCGGGCGGCGCGGTCCAGATCGGCCGTCTCGTCGACCACCACGGGCGGATTGCCCGGTCCGGCCACAATGGCTCGCTTGGGCTGGCTCATGGCGGCTCGCGCAACCCCGGGACCGCCGGTGACCGAGATCAGGTTGATATCGCGATGTTTGAACAGCGTTGCGGCCGACTCCAGGGTCGGTTCAGTGATCACACAGATTAGATTGTCGATCCCCAGATCGCGATAGATCGCCTCGTTGTAGCGGCGTACGCCTTCGGCGGCCACGCGTTTTCCGCTCGGATGCGGGTTAACTACCAGCGTGTTTCCGGCGGCGATCATGCTGACGGCGTTACCGGTCAAGGTCGGCAGGGAGTGGGTCACCGGCGTGATTGCGGCAATGACGCCGAAGGGAGCATGCTCGATCACGGCCAGACCGTGGTCGCCGCTGAACACCTCGCTCCGCATGAACTCGACGCCCGGCGACCGCTCGCCCAGCGTCTTGAGCTTCTCGATCTTGTGCGGCAATCGGCCGATCTTCGTTTCGTTCATCTCCATCGTGCCCAGCTCGACGGACTGCTCGATGGCGATCCGGCGGATGTGGCCGATGATCTTCCTGCGGTCTTCAATCGTCCGGCGCGAAAGCTGCTCGAAGGCGTCGCGGGCGGCCGCCACTGCTTCATTGGCGTCGGTGAACTGGCCGAACCGGCCTGCGTAACTGCCGCCGGAGGGGCCGGCGACTGTTCCGTTGCCGTTGCCCAGCCGATTGATCACCTCTTGCACTACGCTACGGATCAAGGCCTCATTCACTTGCATGACGAAGGACCCTTCTTGTATGTCTCAAACGGTCTTTTTCTGACGGGTTATTGAGCGAGGCGGGACGCGGCTCACTCCTTGGACGGACCTTCCTTGGCGTAGACGCAAGCGTGGTCGATGTGGACGCTGTCGACGATACCGATCACCACCGTGTCGACCGGGAGGTTCTTGGTCTCCGGCGTCAGCCGGGCGCTGGAGCCCTGGCAGATCAACACGAATTCACCTTCGCCGGCCCCAACCGTGTCGACCGCCACAAACGTGCGGCCGGTCGTGACCAGGCGATCCCGCGTTTTGCCGTCGAGCCGGTAAGGTTCGACCATGAGCAACCTCTGGCCGACCATCGACTCGACCTTCTGGGTCGCGATCATCGATCCCGTGACTTTGGCTACAAACACCTTGGCTGTCCTGCTTGTTGAGGGCCGTTCGAGAGAGCGAATTCCTCTTCTCGACCTCGCCCTGCCTCGTAGGGAGGCGCTGATCGTGTGGTCGTGGTTCGTCCTCAACCTCCCAACAAGTCCCTTACCTGCCGGGCGACAATCAGTTCCTCGTTCGTCGGAATGATCCAGATCTGGGTCCGGCTCGACTCGGCATGGATCGGCGCCTCGCCGCGCGCCGAAGCGTTCTTGTCGGCGTCGAGTGCGATGCCAAGCTCCTCTAATCCCTGGCAAACCTCGGTCCGAAGGCTGGCGCGGTTCTCGCCGATGCCTCCGGTGAACACGATCCCGTCGGCGCCGCCAAGTTCCACGAGGTAGGCGCCGAGGTACTGCCGCACGGCCCCGGCAAACACGTCGAGTGCCAATTGGGCACGTTCGTTTCCTTGTTCGGCCGCGTCGCTCACATCTCGGACGTCGCCGCTCACGCCGCTGAGTCCCAGCAGGCCGCTCTTGCACGCCAGGTCGTCGAGAATCTCCTCGAGCGACTTGCCGGTTCGCTTCATGATGACCGGAAGTGCAAAGGGGTCAAAATCGCCGACCCGGTTGTTGTGGGGCAATCCCGATTGGGGGCTCATTCCCAGGCTGTTGGCCACGCTTTGGCCGTTGCGGATGGCTGCCAGCGAACTCGATCCGCCCAGGTGACACGAAATCACTCGAAGATCGTTCCTCCCGAGCAGTTCCGCCGTACGCACGGCAATGTAGCGGTGGCTCGCTCCGTGGAATCCCCAACGCCGCACCAGTCCCTCGTCGGCCCACTGGTAAGGAATCGCATAGTAGCGATTTCGTGCCGGGATGGTCTGGTGGAAATCGGTCTCGAAGGCCGCCACCAGGGGGATTTCGGGCAACTTGTCGTGAAGCAATCGCATGGCGTTGATGTACGGCGGGTTGTGCGCGGGGGCCACGCCGTTCATTTCCTCCATCGCGTCCAGCACCTCGGAGGTGACGCGTTGCACTCCGCTCACCGAGCCGCCGTGCACCGCCTTGAAGCCGATCGCCGAGACCTCGTCGGCCGACTTCATGCAGCCGCTCTCCGGATCGGTCAACTGGGCCAGGCAACGGCGAACCGCCTCGGCATGGTCGGGAACGGGCGCGGTTTCCTCCCGCCGCTGTCCGCCGATTTCGACGAAGCAGGGGCTCTCGGCCGCACCGATTCGCTCGATGCCGCCCCGGGCAATCTGCCGCTCGTCGCTCATGTCGAACAGCCGGTACTTGAAGCTCGTCGAACCGAGATTCGCCACCAGAACCTTCATGGCTTCCACTTCCTCCTGCCGGTCGCGCCGCCTTGCCGGTGCCCTGCCGGGCAAATCCGTAGCCTGTCGCAGACAGAATGCCGTCCTGTCTGCCGGCCGCGCGGCAGCGGGCGTGCCGGACTCATTCCCTGAGTCGATTCAGTCCAGGTAGGCCGCAACCACACCGTCGGCGGGCCGCGGAATGATATGGCTGGCGACCAACTCGCCGATCTGGCTGGCGGCATTGGCGCCGGCCTCGACGGCCGCTCGCACGCTGCCCACGTCGCCTCGGACGACCGTGGTCACCAGGCCGCCGCCGATCTGAATCCGCTTCACGATTTGCACGTTGGCGGCCTTTGCCATGGCGTCCGTCGCCTCAACCAGAGCCACCAAACCCTTCGTTTCAATCAATCCAATCGCGTCTTGCATCGTCGCATGGTCCTCAAAAAAGAAGCCGGATGTGTCTACGGGTCAAGTATCAAGAGTCACGCATGCCGCTCAGGAGGCACTCTTGCGAGCGGCCTTGACGATCGGCGGCGGCAGCACGAGTTCCAGGTCTTCGTGAGGTCGCGGAATGACCTGCACGCTCACGATCTCGCCGATCCGTGCTCCGGCGTTTGCACCGGCGTCGGTCGCCGCTTTGACCGCGGCCACGTCGCCCGTCACGAATGCGGAAACCATCCCGCTGCCGACCTTATCCCATCCGAGGAACTCCACGTTAGCCGCCTTCAACATTGCGTCGCTGGCTTCGACCAAGGTCACGAAACCCTTGACCTCGATCATTCCCAGCGCTTCCAGGGTTTTTGCCATAACTCGCTTCTCCAATTTGGTGTACCGAGACACTCTTCATGGTCAGGGGGGATATGATAAACTCGAGCGAGGTTCCACCTCACGACACCGCTCATCCGTCAGGGTTTGAACAACTCGACATTCGCTGCATTCTCCAGGTCGGCGGCATTGCCCTCGTCGGTGTCCAGGTGGACCTCCAGTTTGATGCCGTCACCTACGCGCACCAGCAGATCCTCAAAGACCGTGCGGCACGGCGAATTCACTCGCAGGCTCATACGATCGCCGTCTCGAACTCCGTAGAAGTCCGCGTCCGCCGGCCCCATGTGGACGTGACGTTCCGCGCGAATGACCCCTTGCTTCAGGTCGATCGAACCGGCCGGACCGATTAGCGTGCAACCCGGGGTGCCTTTCACGTCGCCGCTCTGGCGGACGGGCAGGTCGATCCCCAACGAAATCCCGTCGGTAAACGCCAATTCGACCTGAGTGGCGGAACGCGTGGGGCCCAGAATCCGCACCGACGGCAACATCCGCCTCCGCGGCCCGACGATCATGACGGTTTCTTCCGCGGCGTAGTAGCCGTCCTGGTAGAGGTCCTTGGCCGGAGTCAGCGTCCGCCCCGGACCGAAGAGCCGCTCGCAATCCTCGTCGGTCACATGCACGTGGCGCGCTGATATGCTGACCACCAGTTCGGGCTTGCCCGCGGGCCCGCCCAACTGCTTCAGCACGAGCTCGCGAACGATCTGCTCGACGGCTTGTCGATCGATGGGGAGTGTGGTGCTCATCTTCGCACGATTCCTCGTCGCTGTTTCATTACGACACTCCGACTTGGGCGACGACCAACTCGAGCTCGGCGGCCATCCGCAACTGCCACGCCTCCGAGATTTCGTCGTCGACAACCAAACGGTCCGGGGCGCCCAGTTCGCAAAGATGGGCGAGGCTCTGCCGCCCGAATTTGGAACTGTCGGCCAGCACGATGACCTGGTCGGCCGCCTTCATCATCGCCCGCTCGGTTTCCACGAGCAGGAGGTTGTTGTTGAAAAAGCCTTCTTCCGTAATTCCCGCCACGCTGAGGACGGTTTTTGCCACGCGCAGCCGGGAGATCATGTCTTCTGCAATCGGCCCCTGGGCCACACCGCTCCGCGGACAAATATTTCCGCCGATCACGACCAGGTCGCTTTCCGGGTCGGCCGCAAACAGGTTCGCCACCGGAAGCGACGTCGTGACCACATGCAGGGGGCGCCCGACCAACAACCGGGCCAATTCAAAAGTTGTGCTGCCTCCATCCATCAGGACCGTGTCGCCGTCCTCGATCATCTGGACGGCGCGCCTGGCAATCGCCTGTTTCTGCTCCCATCGCGCCGGGGATCGGTTCTCGAAATGCGGCAATCTTGGCGAACCGCCGGCGTAAAGCACGCCGCCGTGGATCCGCTTGACGGACTGTTGATCCTCCAATTGGTCCAGATCGCGCCGTATTGTCGATTCGGAGACCTGCATCGCCTCCACCAATTCGGGAAGCGAGGCAAAGCGACGTTGCCGAACGAACTCCAGCAGCCGGTTCCGCCGATCTTCCACCATCATCCGTCGCAATCCTGCAATCTGTCAGGAGACCTCATTACCCAAGTATCTCATGCAAGACGACAGTTTGCAATCAATTGGTGAAAGAAAAACGGCAAATACTGACCAACTAACGTCGAAAGTCTGAAGTATATCTATCACAATCCTTCGAGATATGACGTAAGCTCTGTATTATCAATGCGTTATGATGCGTGCCCGCAAACTACGCGCATACATCCAGAACGATCTCTATTTACTCTTTTCACCAATCGCCAACAAGAACCTCCGCTCGCCAATTTTCCTCAGCGTCTCGTTACAATCGGCCTGCCAGTGTGTCTGTTCGAGCGGCCGGTGTATCTTGGAGCCTTTAACCAAGCTGCGACCCAACGATCAGGATTCTACCAGCGCTATGATTCTGGGCGTCATCAGCGATACCCACGGGCAAGTGGATACCACGGCTCGGGCTATTGAGATCATGAAATGCCGCGAGGCCGAGCAAGTCGTCCACTGCGGCGACGTCGGTGGGACCGCGATCATCGAGCTCTTTCGTGGGCTGCCGACCCATTTCGTCGTGGGCAACTGCGACAATGCCGTCACCCTTCAGATGTCGGCCGAGGCCGCCGGGCACACCTTCCACGGTCGGATCGGCGAGTTGTCGCTGCTCGGGCGGAGAATCTCCTTTCTGCACGGCGACAGCCCCTATGCGTTGGAGCGACTGCTGGCCGAAGACCAATGTGACCTGATCGCCCACGGTCACACCCATCTCGCCTCGTGCCAGAGGTACGGCAGCACGTTGATCCTGAACCCGGGGGCTATGACGCGATGCTCGCAGCCTTCAATCGCCCTGGTCCGCCTGCCGGATCTTGAAATCACCGTCGTACCGGTGGAATCGGCATGATTGGGTCGAGCGGAAGCAGAGTTCCCCCCACCCCGGAAGGCCGAGCGGATGCCGGCAGCAGGCAGGGCAGGTCGTGCTGATCCCGGCGATGGCTTCGGCCGGTGCGACCCAGGACGCGATCGTAGACTTCGGCCACTCCACGGGCCATGGAGCATACCGAGAAGCGACGTCGCTGATCGTCGGCCGCCCGTCGTACCATGGCCTGGACGTCGATCGATCCGTCGATCACTTGTTTCATCATGTCGGCAAGGCTGGCCGGATCGTTCGGCCTGGCGAGCAATCCGGTCAGGCCGTGGCGTATCGCTTCCGGCGTGCCTTCGACGTCTGTGGCTATGACCGGCCTGCCACACGCCATGGCTTCGAGGATCACCATAGGCAGACCCTCTCCGAACAGGCTTGGCAGAACGAAGCAGTCGATCTGCGACAGTTCCTCTTCCACGTTGCTGCTGAAGCCGGTCCAATCGATCACTTCGCCCACGCCCAATCCCACGGCTAGGCGTTTGGCCTTTTGCTCGTATTCCGAGGTTTCGAACTGTCCGATTGCTCGTAGCCGTAGGGGCCGGCCCTCTGCCCGGAGTCGGGCGATCGACCGAAGCAGGTTTTCCAGTCCCTTGCGAGGCCGAAACAGGGCGGTCATGCCGAACACGACGGGATCGCCCGCCGCGCGTTTTCGTGGGCGCAGGCTCGCGCCGCATGGTACCCCGTTGGATACAACGGTAATCCGGTCGGGCGAGAATCCGAGTTTCCGGTAGCGATTCCGCAGGCTCTCGGAAACCGCAATGAGGTGAGCGGCTGGCGCCAGGCTTAGCCGTTCGAGAAAGGCGTTCACCCAGTTGCGCAGCCGGCTTGTCGTGTCGGCCGTTGCGGGGCTATGGACGTGATAGACCAGCGGGACGCGAGCGAGCAGCGAAGCCGCGGCGGCAACCATCAAGGATCGGGGAGTATGTGCGTGGAGCAGGTCGTAGCCTTGCCGGCGAATCAGTCGCACCAGAGTCCCGGCGGGGCGCAGGTCAAGACGGCCTCGCATGGGACATTCAAGCAAAGGGGCATGTCGGTTCTTTCGGGCTTCAGGAAACCGGCCCGGTTTCAGGCAAACGATTCCCGCTTCATAGCCAAACCAGGGCAAGGCGCTGCTAAGAAGGTCCTGAACTCTTTCCGCGCCGGCATAGTGCTCGCCGTTGACCACATGCAGAACACGGCCGACGACGGGGACCGGCAGTTCATGAGATAGTGTCTGACGGCAATCCCCGCTGGGATGCTGCCGCCAGAGGCATTCGCTCATGACTGTACTGGAATCCGCCATGGGTTTCCCTGGAGATCGCCCGCGAGCCGAGTTGAAGCATGCAGAGGCGTTCCCAACAAGCCGTTGGGCCTCGCTACGCAAGTATAGAATCGGCTAGGGAAGGACGTTTGGACCGGCGAGAGAATCGGGGAACTGTCGGAAGAACTCGAACGAGGCGTTCAGGCCGTACGACCCCACCCGGCGTCATGGAGACGATCAAGCCCGTGCGGGTGCGGTTCTCCTCTCCGGGCCGACCGCGAAGGCGAATCGGCCCGCAGGCAACATTGCGTCCTCGAAAGGAACGCAGACACTCCCGATCAACCGGCGAGCCTCGCGATACGATTGACGGGCTGGAAGACTTCCGCTTCCTCTGTCAGGTAGCGGTACTGCATCAAGTAGGCGTCTTCCGGGGTGTCCTCATAGTAGTCCCGCAGGACCGAGATCGCCCGAAAACCGGCATCACGGAAGAACAACTGCGCCGCGAGGTTCGTCTCTCGAACCTCAAGCAGGATTCTGGTCCGACGCTGCGCCGACAATTTGCCGACTAACTTTCGGACCATCTGCGTGCCGACACCGCGGCGTCGCATCTCAGGAACAGTGGCGAAGTTCAGCACCTGGATACGATTCTTGTTCAACTCGTAGATCATGAAACCGACGACCCGGTCGTCGTGTTCGGCGACCATGCCGATGCAGTTGCGTTGACGAAGACAACGAATGAAATCGTCTTCCAGCCAGGGGAACTCAAAACTGGCCGATTCGATGGCCAGCACCTCCGGCATATCGCGCCGAATCATCCAGCGGATGTGGGTACGTACGAGCTGCTTCTGTTCGAAACTCATGCTGGCCTCCGTCCTTGTCGGACCAACACACCACGTCAGGAATCTGCGCCGCGAACGCTTGGAGACCGCGAGCACAGGTCTGCGTAAAACGTTGCAACGATGAGCCTTCCTGCTCCCAACCGCGTCGCAACTCCCATTGCTCCGTAGGCTATCACAACTCCCGGAATCTGCCAAGACGAACTCAGCAAATCGTCAACCTCGCGAGCAATTGCAGCTCGAAGCCTTGTTGGGGCCGAGTGTATGTGGGCGTTTTCCCTCTTCTCCTATCGGAAGAAAACGGCGAAATCTGCTGGGAATCGACGCCATGGCAAGGCCTCGTCACGAAACCACCCAGACGAGCATATTCCATAGCCTCACACTGGCAGTTCCTTGCGGTCGCTTCGGCATTCCGCGGTTCGGTTACGAGTCAAAGGCGCCCGGCAATCCCGGCGCGAGCGATCACAGAACCGCTCGAATGCGAGCGTCGCCAGCCTGAGCGTATGGCACAATAAAGACTCACGCCGATCAGCAACAGGCCGACAACGCTGGGCCAGAACCAGAGCCACCAACAGAGGCCGAGCACAACACCGCAAGAATGTGGCCAGCGGTGGAGGGCACCGATTGCCCATGCCGTCAGCAGACCAAACAAGACGGCCGAAACGTACAGAACCGGCGACGCGGCAAACGGCTTGCCTGGCCTTTTCGCCGCGAATTCAACCTGGAGGACGGCGGCAGAGGCCCCGTCGCTGGAGAAGTAGTATCTCGGGGCAGCGCCGAATTCCGTGTGGTCCCACATGGCTCCGGGTCCAACCCGGGATGCCGGCAGGGACCCAAGTCGCTCCCAGAACTCCGTCACTCCCAGTTGCTCGACAAACGCCTGTTGAGCCCTGTCGAATTCCGCCAAGGCAGCCTGATCGGCGCGGACGGAGGTCGCTCGTGGGGAAAGAGCGACGGCAAGCTCGGCTTCGTGCCGGGCGTTGACCCATTCCCCAAGCCATCCGCGATACCAGGCCGCGTCCTCCTCGCGCGAACTGGCACGTTTCTGGTTCACACCGTGAACAATCGCGGTCACGTTGCGGAGCCTTTCCATGGCAACTCGCTCTTTCGCCACCTCTTCCGCGGCGCCGACGACCGCATAGGAGCCGGCTCCCGAAACGGTCCAGACCGCTCGCGAAACAGGCATGTCCTCCAATCTGGGGGATATCTCAAAGCTTGCTTGGCCATGATCGTCAGGTGCGATTTTCCCCGCGTAGACTAATTCGAGCCGTTGTGGCAAACCGGTTCGCCCCAGAGGAACGGTCCAAGTGCCGTCTTCCTTCGGATGAGGCGAAATTGGGACTCCGTGGTTCGAGACGCCCATCAGTCGCCAACTGGGAGGCAACCGCAAGACACACGATTCCCGATCCCCCGCATCCAGATCGTAGACCGCAACGCCACGGCACTCTCCGTCGGCACTCCAACCGAGACGGATATCTGCAAAATGGACTTGCGCCTCGTCCGGATCGGGACGAATCGTTGCCGAGTAATCATCCTTCTGTACCCGGTATGCGATCCACGAAATCCCGGGGAACTTGGCGACGAAGCGAGACGGCAAATCCGCGGGCGTCAAGCCCAGCACCTGCCAGCGGAGTTCGGGCGCAGGACCTGCGGGCAAGATCACGAGGCGTTCGGTTTCTTCGGTGTACTTCACGTTCTTCAGACGAATTCGTGGGACCGAAAGCCCCCCACCTTTCTTCGGGGCGACCGGTCCGGAAATCTGAAACTCGAATTCGTCGCGGACCGGCGGGCGCAGGACCAGTTCCCGCTGTTCCTCATCGGTTTCCATAGGTATTCCGGGGGTCACCAAATACGGGCCGGGCCAGATCTCCGACGTCTCCAGCGACACACGATCGACAATGCCCTTTCCATCCTCAACCTCCAACCGGCAATCGATCTCTGCAGTCCATGTACCCGCCACTTGCCGGAGCGAGGCAACCTGCCGGCGGACGACGACTTTCGGATCGTTGGACTCGATTCGGGCCATGGCGCTCGCCGGGGCGAGACCGTCGACCACCCATCGCGAAACGATTCGCCCCAGAGTCTCGTCCAGGTCGACGCCAACGGGCGGGCCATGTTCGGTCAATCCCTCCACTGACTCCAGTTCAACCACGACTTCATACTGCCGGTATACATCGATCGTGCCCGCGTTGCTCTTAACGCCCTGAAGAACAATCCGCGGGAGCGGCTCGATTCTCGCCCCCTTGGCGGGGATATGGCCACGAAGCTGGATCGAGTCTGTGCCGCTCACCGGGCTGTCATAGAACACGACGACCTCTTCCGGGGTCGGGCGGGTCCAGCGAATCTCCCGGGGCGCGTCGCTCACCGTGGCAGTCACTTCGTCGATCTCGAGACCCGCAGGGACCGCCAGGCGGTGCTGAAAGAGATAGCCTTCGCTGGTGTCAATCATCGCCTGAAACCGGCACCGCGTTTCATTCAACCGATATCCAACGCTCATCTGCCATTGCGCCGAACTATGCGATGGTTTCGGGTGGGTTTTGAGGTCCAGGGACGCCCCTGCGTCTTCGAGCCGATAAGCCATCGTGGGCAGTTCGAACTGGCCAATCCAGGCACCGGCGAATTCGTTTGCGACGAGCAACTCCGCCCGCCCTCGCGTTGCCTGTTCGCAATTGAGCCTGGGATCGACGGTCACTGCCACCCAGCGGCGCGAAACCTCGCAGCCGGCCGAACGTATACTCGGCAACTGAAGGCTTCCCACACCCGAGGCATCTTGGACTATGAACTCGCCGGCCACCGTCACCTTCTTCGCTCCTTCGTCGGTGAGCCTCAATCTTTCCAGGATTTGAGGCCGATCCATCCCCGGGCCGGTCCGATCCGGCGAGGGCCCGCCGACCTCCTCAACTTGATCGAGAGTCGCTCCCAGAACTTCGTACGTACTGCGTTGAAGAACCAGACGCGAGTCACGAATCAATTCAACTTCGCCGGCGAAGTCTTCGCCGATTTCATAGTGGAACTGCGTTTGAACCAGGGCCCCGCCGGGCGTCAGACGCAGCCAGATCATCTCGTCGACGCGCGTCATCTTGGCGCTGCTCGCTCGATCCGTCGGTTGCCACTTCACGGCAAGGGTGTCAACCGGTCCCAGGTCGACCGTGAGCTTCGTCTGCCCTTGACGGAAGTAGTTGCGCCCCGTTGACGTCGGAACCTCCACTCGCGTTGCGTCGGCCGGGATCGACAATTCGAGTCGCGACGTCGCCAGGGGGGGAATGGTCAATTGAAACCCGTTCCGAGTCACGCCAAACCCCGGGATCGGTGTGAGTTGCAGTTTCAGGCGACAAGATCTGGTCGGTTCGGCTGCAACCACGAGATTCCGGTTGGATTCCCAAGGGGGACGTTCCTGCCGGCCGTCAAGCCACGCCCCTTCCAGGGTCCAGTTCTTGGTGGTGTCGCCAAAAGCAATTTCCACCGGTTCGTTCGGGCGGATCACCTCGATCTCGTACTCCGCGGTGAGTTCCGTGACGGTCAACGGTCCCCCGGTCGTCTGCCAGTTCAGGCGTGCTCGGTAGTCCGCACCCTTCAGAAGCCATGCGGGAGATTGCTCTGCGACCCTCAGGGCTCGTCGCTGCAGTTCCAGATAGAAGAGTTCGGGGACGAAATAGTCCTCTCCGGTCGGTTTCTTGTCGGCCCCAACCGGAGCAAGAATCAAGGCCGGGCCGTCCGGCCAGTTGTCGACCTCGGGGGGCTGTGCCACAGCCCCCCCTGCAATCGCCAACGACACGATGCATCCAGTGATTGCGCCGATGACCGGCGTCGAGGCGCGAAGCGGGCGCGTCGACAGAATCCGTCCTGCGCCTTTGACTCGGCGTACGGTCACCAGGCGCATGGGGACTCCGCAAACGCCGCCCCAGAAACCGGCGGATAACCAGGGGACCCAGAATTCCGGCAGGTAGGCGCCTCCAATCACGTAGAATGCCACGGATAACACGGAAAGTGCCGGATATCTCATGGCCGCCGCCCAGGTGAGAAACGCCACGATGAGGAAACAGAGCCATAACCCGGCTTGCAGCAGGTTCCGATCTGCCACGAGGACCTCAGGAGCTTCCGAGCCCTGCAAGCCGATCTCGTGAACCGTCCAGCCGGTTGCGTCGCGCGGCACGAAGCCCGGCCTTTCAACGGCGTTCCAAGGCATCGGCGCCGGGGAAGAAACCTCCGCCCATTTGGAGGCGTCCACGAGCGACGGTAGCCCTTCCGAAATCGCCCGATTGATTTCCGCCTGCCTCGCTTCATCGGTTACTTGCCATACATTCTCGATACCGGGATGGACCGTCATCTGCTGGCCATGAGCGGCGGCCTTCCTCCCGCTCGTAATCACGGCATACCGGCCTGAGACGGCGACAGCCAATCCCGCCCGGTCCAGTAAGGACGCCAACTGGTCCACAAACCCGTCCTCTTCAGGGCGCGTCACGGCAGTCGAGGGCGAAATGCCCTGCTCCGTCACCGCGTCCACGTCCACAAACAGCGAAATCCTCCCGTTCTGCGCCGCCATCTCGCTCCAGACGGCTGCCATATTGCCGCCCACGAGTTCTCCCCAGTTTGCCGGAAACGATTCCGGGAACGCCACCTTTGCCCTGAAGGACGAAACCGGAACCGCATCAGCCGGGCGAGTGCTCCAATACGGCGAGCCGAGTGCCAACGGGTCCAACGGGCCGTCCGAGGCGTCCCGTCCCATGGGGCCCCAGACACACGCGGGCCATCCGCGAGGTACGCCCGAGAAACTCGCCATGCCTTTCGTGTCGAGCATTTGACGACCGGGAGGCAGCCACAGAATCCAGTTTCGTTTCCAAACGGGTATATCCGGCTCAGGAAACGGGATTTGCAGCGGCTGGAGGGCCGCCCAACGAGCGCCGACCGTTCGGTAGCAGACGGCGACCTCATGGAATCGACGCGTGGGGCTCAAACGCACGGCAATCTTCGGCGGCCGGCCCGTTGGCGCCGACTCCGGTGGAATCCGTTGTCCGTCGATTTCCACGCTGTCGATCCACTCGGCACGGATCGGGGGGGGCATTACGAGTGTGAGCAGCGGGGCGCCGACGCTCTCAATGCGGTAGGACGCCACGTGCCGGGCTTCGCCCGTGGGCTCCAGTCGAGACTCCAGTTGGCTCAGCCACACCCAGGCCTCGGGGAGGCTCGGCGACGTATCACGGATCCGCAAGAGGACGGGAGCAGTGCCCGGCCCCAGACTGTGCAGGGGGTCAAAACGGTATGTGGGCCGCGCTATCTCGCCGGTATCCAACAGCGGATCCGGCGGTTCCGGCGTGAGACCGCGATTCTCGACGCTCACGGCCTCCGCTCCCGACGTGCCTATCGACAGACGCCCCTTCTGATCCGCGGCGTCGGGGAGCCTCGCCAACCCGATTGCCGTACCGTCGTCAACAGGAAAAGCCCGGACCGCCCGGATTCTGAATGGGCCGGTCTGGCTCGGTCTGAGTCTCACGGCCCAGCGTTCCAACTCCGAGGATTCTCCCGGCTGGAGCTGCGCGTTCAGATGCACTTCCTCTTCCGAAAGGGAATCCCAACGAAGCGGAGATCCGGGGCGCTTCATCAACTCGACCACAACGCTATCGAGACGAACGGATTGCGGTTTGACCAGGAACACATAGTCTTCGGTCGCCTGCCGTCCCAGCACCGAGACCGATACGTCGATCTCTGCCGAAAACAACGACTGTCGCCGTTTCAGCATAATTCCGAGATCCTTGTCGGTACCGTCGTGTCGATAGATGTTGCCCCGCAGCGGTTCGGCGAGCAACTGTCTTTCGCGGGTCGTCAGATTCTGCGGTTCGCGTTGCCCAAGCGTCTCGATCCCGGACAACTCGAGTTGGTACGGCTCCGGGGCAAACAGCGACACCAGAGCGACGCCAAGCTTGCCGCCGTCGAATTCCACCGGAACGACGTCGCCGGCGGAATAACGGATTCCCTCCGTCGGTTCCAGACGGCGGGCCGACACCACGAGTTTGATCGGAGTGTTCGTCGAAACCGGCTTGGCCAGTTCGACCACGAGTTGCCGTTTCGCCTGGTCCGCCGGTTCGATGCGCCAGTCGGCAATGGCGCCGGAAGGATCCGACTGGATGGAGTCGACGATCCACGACGGCGTCACTTGGCCGACTACTTCCAGGTGCTCGCCTTCCTCGGTTTCGAGCAGGACGGTTTGTCGCCCGGCAATCTGCCCGGCGCTCATTTCGATCGCCACTCCGTAATCGATCTTCGGAGGCGTTTGTTCCTGTCCCAAGACAACTTCAATCCCGGCGTCCGGCGCGAAGAGCTGCAGGTCGACCGTGTCCGTGGTTCTCCGTGCTTGCTGCGGGCGCACCTGGGTAATTCGTCCGTCTCGGGACGTTATGTCGTTCAATCGCAGGGGATGCTGAACCGTCACGGACGCAACCGACTCGCACCAATGGACTCCCTCAACCGTCACCGCAGGGAGACGCCACGGTTCGTCCAAGCGGATCTGTGCCAGGGCTTTCAGAGTCAACTCGCGTCCCAACCCGTGCAGCGGCAGCTTGGGGTCGACGATCACTCGCCGTGCCGCTTGGCGTTGCCCGGAAATTTCACTCCAACGGATCGGAGTATCGCCGTCCGATACGGCGACCAGATTCAACTCCCTGGGGATGAGCAATTCCAGGCGGCGCAGGGGTTGGCCCAGGACGTCGAATCGCAACTTGACCGACAGTTCAAGGCTTCCCGGCGCCAGCGCGTACCGCGAGTCTTGGCGAAGCTCGGTGAACTGGCTGTGTCCTTCCGGGTCGCCCTGGGGAGCAATCCGCAACGCCACAAGATTCTGAACGCCCAAGTCGATTTGCCAGGTGTGCATGCCTTCCGCGGAGGCCTTCTTGCGCGAGAGGATTCCCCCAGGGAACGTGGAGGTTCGGTCCTCCGGCAAGGGCAGAATCATCGGAATACGATCTTCCGGCAAGGTCAGGACCAATTGCGACATCGGACATCGCGGCAGTTTCAACACGAAATCAGCGCCCGCCAGGGGCTGCGGGGAACCTTTGAGCGACCACTCGAAATCGAGGGTTCCCCTTTGGTCGACGCGCAGTTCGAACCGGCCGTCCGGCCCCAAACCCAGGCGAGCCGGTTCCCCGTCTCGATCGGCCCAACCGGCCTTGCCGATAGCGAGACCAAAGGGCTCCAAGGGGAGGACGGTTTCGATGGGGCCGGAGTGGTCAATTTCCAGCAAGGCACGGCCGTCGACCAGCTCGTCATTCACGAATCGTGCCTCATAGCGAGCCGATCGGATCGACGGAGGATGGTCAACATGAGCCCTCCGGAGCAACTCGCGAAACTCGCCCGGCGCAACCCGACGATGGTCTCCGTCGTCGATTTTGGGTTCCCATTCCGCCCGGCGATCGGCTGGTCCGTAGACCATGATGTATTCCAGGCGTTTCTCGCTCGGATTGTCAGGCTGGGACACATCGGAAGCACTCGCCGGTCTGCCCGATTCGGTGGGAGAAACGGTCTCCTGGCCGGAAGCACCAACGGCATACCCTGCCATGAGTACCACCGCTCCCGCCAACTGCCCCAGCGGCAATCGCCGAGTACTCATGGCCGTGGCCGGCCGCACACTCCAAGCCTCGCTCGCCATCTGTCACCGTTCCCGTCAACGTTCCTGGGCGTGAACCGCTGCCGCGTCCGGCTCGGTCGCCGTGGAGCGGAGAAGCTCGACTTCCGAAGAACCGAATTGAGCCTGCGTGGAACCTCGCTCCAAGATCGAACTGGGGAGATCGCGGCGAACCGAGCGCCGTCGCCCCCTCACTGTAGCGCGATAGAGGACTGCCCCGAGCAACGAGAGTACCAATCCCATTCCTGTCGCCTGGGCAAGCAAGAGCGATTCTCCCGGCCAGACGACGGCTCCTCCGCCAATTGCCACGATCAAAATGAGGCCGAACAGGGGGTGCCGAGTTCGCGGGAAGTAGATCAACAACAGACCAACCAGCAAGGTTGCCCCCGACGCCGCTCCCACGATCCAGGTGCGGCTGGCAGTCGCCAGTTCGGCCGATTCCGCAGGCCCGAACTTGCTGAACAGATAACGACTCGTGGCCTTCGGAACTTGCTCTCCCGATGCCGTGCCGATCCACTTCTCCAAATCCGCCTGCTCCTTGGTCGGAATCCTCCCCCACCACGCGCCGGTCCAAGCCCACCGGTACTCCGCCGTGAAGTCCTTGGGCGCCGAGACGACATGCTCGCTCTTCGGCAGGACCAATTGCCAGTAAATGCGTTGCACCCACACGTTGTCAAGCAACCGGGCGAACTCGAATTTCATCCGGCCTCTTGCGGGGCGCGACTTCACCAGGTACCGAAGTTCCAAAACGCGAGCTCGCGCCGGCGACTCCGGCGGCAGAGATACACGCACCTGGTGATCCGACAATTCGTAGACTGCATCCCGGCCGTCGACGAGAACGCGGAGGAAATCCGTGTCGGCGGCCGACGGCAACGACAGGACCAGGGTGCGACGATCGCTCACGACCCGATAAACCACCCGGTCGCCTCGTTGGCTGTCGTCCATCCACGTCTGAATCCAGGCCGCCTCAACCAGCGCCGAGCCGAAAGTATCCGGATCCCGTTGTTGAACGCCGAGAGCGATGTGCTCCTCGGGAGCATGGGTCACGAACTCCGTATCGGAAGTCGTCTTCTGTCCGACCTCGTCCCCAAGGACCTTCTGCCATGGACTCCCTCCCATGAGCCAGAAACCGATTCCCTCTTCCGTCGTGACGTGAACACGATGGCCGGAGTAGGTCACACCCTCGGGCACAATCAGCGGGATCACGCAGGGAACCGAAAGCAACTGATCGGGTTCAAGGCCGCGAATGGGGACCGAGTACTCAGCGACCAACTCCAACTGACCCTGCCGCGGACTGGGCGTAACGATTCTGCGAGACACGAATTCGCCTGCAACCGGCGACTTCTCTACAGCCACGGCTGTCACCGCATTTCCGTCCAACGAATACGTCACGGCCATTTCCTGCGGCACCCGGAGCAGCAGGGCGAGGGTCGGTTCGTACTTCACGTCGTAGATCAGCCTCTGCCGAACGGATGCTTCCACGGACGTGATTCTGATCTCCGTTTTCCCCCCCGCCGCAATCTCCTGGCGGCGGATACTCATGGTGGCGGCAAACGTCACCTCTCCCACAACGCCCGCCTCACCAGGCTGCGCCACCGCACCTCGATAACATAGCGGCTCTTGGCGGCTTACCGGCACGTCAAGTGAAGCGGGAGGGGCCACCTTTTCCAAACCCTTCGTCTTCTCTGCGTCCTGCCGGAGTTCGACGTTATCCGCGGGAAACACATTCAAGGTCAGCGAACTCAATGTCGTCGCATCCGGTTTCGGCATCGGCAGTTCGAGGGATTGCTTCTTGGGATCGATAGGTCGGGAAGCGTTCACCGACAGTTCGATCAACTCACTCATGACGCCTTCTTGAAGACGGATTGTCAGCACGCCTGATTCGTCCGGCGCCCATTCCTCCTGAACCACCAGCGGGTCGGGACCGACCTGATCGAATTTCCAGCCCTTAGGATCGATCCTGAACTGGAAAGCCTTGTCTCCACGAACGGCATATTTCAGTTTTGCGACCAGTCGAGCCTGATCGGGCCCGATCGACAGATCATAGTGCGGTTCGACGCCGATCCGCACCTGCCTGGGAAGGACCCTCGCCGCCAGAGAAAAAGGCTGCTCGTAATAGCGATACTTGGCGACGACGTCTTCCGAATCCTGGAGTTCGGGAACTTCCGATACCGGGGTCACGCCGCGTCCTTCATCACAACGCACATTTCCATCTCCCCGTGCGCGGATCACGACGTATCCGCGCTGATCGATCGCCTTGGACACTGCGAATCCAGCCAAGGAGAACCGGCCATTCTCCGACACCTCGCTGGTCGCCCGCAGGGTCACTGAGGCTGATCCCGAGTTTGCCACCGGTTTGGCGAGAACCACCTCGACAAGTCGCGTCTTCGGGGCGGTTTCATTCGACTCGCTGTCGTCCTCGCCGGCGTTGCTTCCTTGGGCGTCTTCCTGTTTGCCTGCTTCCGCTTCTTCTTGCGGAGTCGCGTCCGTTATCGTGTAGTCCGGGTACTGCTCTTCCACGAGAACGGCCCCCGCCGGCAGGCGCACGAGGAATCGGCTTAACTCCCGACCGTCAGGGCGTGCCATACTTACTGTCAGTCTCGCTTTGAACTCCACGCTGTGGCGGTCCACCCAGCCTTCGACGAAGCCGTTCGACGTCAGAACGGGGGCCGCTGCCGAGGCGTTCCCGTTGGTCGGCCGCCAGGAAACATCGATCTCGCCGCGAAAACCTGTCAGTACAAGATCGGTCGCGTCCTCCCCCTGTGGCTCCCGGTTGAGGACGGTCCCGGCCGCCACTTCCGCTTCGGCATTGGCTATCGGAACTGTCAAGCGAAATTCGGACACTGCCGTATTGGGCACCGAGAGCACGAAACGACGCTCGGTGAGCGGAACGGAGAGTTCCAATTCGACCTCTTCCGTTTCGACCTTTCCCTCGCCCAGCCCTCGCAGCCAGAGCACATAGCCGGATCTCGCCGCCAGCGTGCCTTCGACGCCACCGGCCGAATCGAGCTCAATACGTTGCCGCACCCCGTCCACGCTGCCCGGTATTCGGCGAAGCACCGCCTGATCGAAGCGAAGAGGAATCTTCACCCACTGTTCTCGCTGCGTCTCAACCGTGATGCTCAACCGCACCTTCAAGTCCACCCGATTTCCCACCACTCGCCCCGTAGCCGAAAGCGAACGTATCGCTTCTTGGGGAATTCCCGAATCTCGAGTCAGCCCCTGGAGGCGATCGAGGACCTGGTAGTATTCCTGAAGCGACGCCCCTGGGATTAAGACCAGTTGGCTGTTCGGATCGGCCTTGTCCAGTTCCTCCAAGTAGACGTGGCCCAGATCGGCTGGCGGTGATGACAGCCGGGCACCGGATTCCTCGGCCGGCTTCATCTCGGCGGACTCCTTCTCCTGCGCAGCCCCCACCATGCACGCCAGAGCGAGATGAGCCAGAACGATCAGAATGAACCGATGCCGTTTCAACAAGGCTGGCTTCCTAAAATCGCAACGTGTCGGGAGCCCGGGCACACCGCCGCCGCACCCTGCAAGATGCGGTCGGGTTCAGGGAGAAGAGTCTGGTAGAAGAGATCGATTCTTCTAGTTTACCCAGACCCTACAAAACCTTGAAGGATGAAAACCGCTCGAAGGGAGTGCATTGTTCCATAAATGCTTATCCTGAAGCAACTTGAGCAGACTGGTTTTGATTGCCATTGTGGCCAAATTGCTGGTTGGCATTCATCGCGCAGATCACGGCACCGGCTGCCTGAGATTGGCGGTCGATGCCAACCGTCTCAATTGCTCCATCAGCTCCTTGTTGGCCGCCGAGAACAACTGCCCGTCGTCCACGTTGAAATCCCCCCCATAAGGGGACTCAATCGAGCCTCCCGCCTCCTGGATGAGGAGAGCACCGGCGGCAACGTCCCATGGTTTTGTGCTGTAGTTCCAGGCCACGTCAAAACGGCCCGCAGCCACATAGCAGAGGTTCAACGCCGAAGACCCTGTTCGCCGTATCGCCTGGCACACGCCGAGAGCCTGATTGAACAACCGCAAGTCGCGACTCTCCGAATCAACGACGCTTGGAAGTCCAACAGCAGCAAGACTTTGCGACAAGTCGGCGACGTCGCTGGTGCGGATGGTTTTGCCGTTGAGGCGTGCCCCGTTACCGGTCTCGGCCAAATAGCACTCCTCCATCATGGGACAGTAGACTGCTCCCACAACGAGACGCCCCTCCTTCTCGAGGGCTAGCGAAACACAAAAGTGGGGCACACCATGCACGAAATTGGTGGTACCGTCAAGCGGGTCGAGAATCCACCGGTACCTTGACGGCCCTGTCACATTGCCCGCTGTGGGATGGTCTTCCTCGCCCAGGAACCCATGATCGGGAAACGTACCAAGAACGATTCTCCGCACCGTCTCTTGGCTGGCAAAATCCGCCTCCGTCACCAGGTCAGCCGGTCCCTTCTCGCGGACCTTCGCTCGGCCAAACATCTGGCAGAGTACGGCACCGCCCGCTCGGACAGCCTCTTCAGCGGTTGCCAGAAAACCACTCGTGTTCTTAGCTTCAAGAGCTTTCATCTCATCAACCGGATCAGGAACGCGCAAAGCGAGAACTCGGCATCGCAAAGGGGAATCGGCCGGCACACCGCGATTATACCCGATTGCGGCCCAATTCCGCAGTTCCTCACGCCTGCCGAATCAGCAAGATCGGTCAAAGGCTCCGCCACCGCATCCTCAAAGCCTCGTTGACCGTCATTTCACGAGCGCACTCACTGCCCCCCACGCAGTGGGGTTACAAGAAATCCGCCCCTTCCAAGATTTTTTCGCAAAAAACTATGGACAAGAGCGTAGGACTTGGTATCATCAGATGAGAAGGGGGCCTGGATAGTCACGGGAGGGCGGTCCAGCCCAATCATCCTGAACTCGGATTCATTCTACCCCATTCATACGGAACGCTTCGTACAAGCCATCGGCCTCTTCTCTGTTCCGGCCCCGCCGTTTCGCGTTGACTGCGAGCGGCGGGGTTTTTTGTTTCTTGCACTTCCTCTTCAACTAGTTCGCCATGAATCATTGGATCTTCGAGAACACGATCGCGAAATGGCAAGGGGACTCTCTCGCCCTTTCTTGGGATTCCGCCAGGCCGCACTCGGAGCTACGTGTCTTTCATCCCGGTGGCGATACGCAGCCCACGTGTCGTTTGTTCGGAGTCTCTTTGGACGGCAGTCCTTCCGAGACGCTGCCACCGCTCGAACATGTCACGGCCTGTGGGGCAACGCTGCGAGCGGCGTTTTCCGCCACCGAACGATTCCCCGTGGACATGCAGATTGCCTGGCATCTGCTCGATCTCGGCTCGGCAGTCCTTGCCCTGGACGTGGTTGTCTCCGTCGAAACACGGCAACTCGATGTGGTTCCCCGAGTCCTGCTCTCTACGCGAATTGGAGATGCCGATGTGGTTCTCCCTGCGAATCGTGAGAAGCCCGAGGGCCGGCCGAAGACCTATCGCCTCTGCCGTCGCCGCGATGCCGGTCCGAGTTACGCCGAGATGATCCATCCGACAGACTTCCACTCCTTCGCGACACTCCCGGATCGGGAATCGACAGGGGTTCTCTTTCGTCACACACTGTTCACCTCCTCCTTGGAAAAGGGCGTGATCCTGAGGGCCAGGCTTCGGGGCCTGTTGCTGCCGCGTGAGGACGATGAGGCAACTGCCGACGCGTGTTTCAGGCGGTTTCTCGATACGCCGTTACCGTTGGGACGTTGATTCTCCATCGCGCGACCGTTAACCGTGGTACAACCGGCCATCGGTTGGTAGACTGACAACTCGGATGTTCGTACTGTTCATCCGATTTCCCCCAACAGACGCCCCGATCGAATTAGAAACGCCGTGACTGCCACCTTCATTACCGAGAACTTCCTGCTCCAGAACGACGACGCCGTTCGTCTCTATCACGAATATGCCCGTGATATGCCGATCGTCGACTACCACTGCCATCTCCCGCCCGAGCAGATTGCCACCGATCATCGTTTTCAGAACCTGGCGCAGATCTGGCTTTCCGGTGATCATTACAAGTGGCGGGCGATGCGGGCCGCGGGCGTGGCGGAGCGCTACTGCACGGGCGACGCCTCCGATTGGGAGAAGTTCGAGAAATGGGCGGAAACTGTCCCGCGGACGCTCCGCAATCCCCTCTACCACTGGACCCATCTCGAGCTGAACCGCCCGTTCGGAATCAACGACCGCCTTCTCAGCCCGGAGACTGCCCAAGGAATCTGGGACCAGGCCGGCGAGATGCTGGCACGGGAGGATTTCTCCTGCCGGGGAATCATGAAGCAGATGAAGGTGGTCGCCGTCTGCACGACCGATGACCCGTGCGACAGTCTCCAGCACCACCAGGCCATCACGTCCGACCCGTCTTTTGACATCCTGGTCTTGCCGACGTTCCGACCCGACAAGGGAATGGCCGTCGACAACCTGGCCGTTTTCAATCCGTGGGTCGATCGGCTTGCCGAGGCGGCGGACATCGACGTGAAGGGCTATGCGTCCTTCCTGGAGGCCATCCGCCAGCGACACGACCATTTTCACACGGTCGGCGGCCGGCTCTCCGACCACGGCGTCGAAACGTTCTACGACGCCTACGCCACCGATGCCGAAATGGAGGCCGTTTTTCAGAAGGCTCGGGCCGGCAAGGAGCTTTCGAGCGAAGAGATTCAGAAGTTCAAGATGACGCTCCTTTACGAGTTCGCCCTGCTCGACCACGAGAAGGGCTGGACTCAACAGTTCCACATCGGAGCCATGCGGAACAACAACACGCGGCTTTTCGCCAGACTCGGGCCCGACACGGGATTCGATTCGATGGGAGATTGGTCCGTGGCGCTGCCTTTGTCGCGTTTTCTTGACCGGCTCGACCGAGACGACCGCCTGGCCAAGACGATCCTCTACAACCTCAATCCCGGCATGAACGACGTGCTGGCCACGATGATCGGCAATTTCCAGGACGGGGTGACGGCCGGCAAGATGCAGTATGGGAGCGGATGGTGGTTTCTCGACCAGAAGGACGGGATGGAACGGCAGATCGAGGTCCTCTCCAACCAGGGTCTTCTGAGCCAATTCGTCGGCATGCTCACCGACAGCCGCTCGTTTCTCTCCTACACCCGCCACGAGTACTTCCGCCGGATTCTCTGCAACCTTCTCGGCACCGAGATGGAACAGGGCCTTCTGCCGGCCGACTTCGACCTGATCGGGCCCATGGTCCAGGACGTCTCCTATCACAACGCCGCCCGCTACTTCGGCTTCGACCTGTAAGCGGCCTGTTGGCCAAGGCAAGTCAAGCGTGGGGGCGCGAGGTGGTGAAGTCTCCGGGCCGGACCGCTCGTCCTCCCTCTTAAGAGGTGTTCAATGGCTCTCTTGAGTCTTCGCGGAAAGAAATTCGAAAAAAGTGTTCTTTCCGGGTGAACCTTTTTGACAATTGGGGGTCTATCTATCCGAAACCAATGGGGAGATGTTGTTTTTCCCCTTGGGAATTGGGGGATCAGCCCCCAATGGGGTTGACACCGATTTGCCTCGGTGGCACCCTTACATTAGAAGGCGAGTTCACTTCGTCTTCCTGGAATAACGCGAGAATTACCCTTGCGGCTCGTCCGATCCCCTATCGGTGGGTGCAGAGGTGGTTCCCGCAAAACTGTTCGTCCTCACACCGCGCATGGCGCCGAGGTCTTCCATGGCTAGCTTCACAAACACGACGACCGTCCGGAACTTCAATGTCCGCGACTTCTCCAAGCACGTCAGTGCTGTCGTTCGCGTTGTCGTGGCTACGGCTACGGACTCGTTGCGCCTGTGTCTTATTGCGCGGATTCTTCTTGCACGGCTCATTGAACGAGCCGCGGCCGGGCATCAGGGCTTATCAGCCTATTGCCATCAAGCCGCCGGCCCGTTCGGACAGCCCATCGGCTCGAAGACGAAACGCTTCGGGATGATGTGGCGCCGTCCGAGGCCATGTCTCGCGATACTTCCTGGAGGGTTCTGAATCTCGTCTGAGACAGAACCGTCCGCCTGAGAAGGAAGAGACTCGCGAGACCCGCGGCCGAGCCGACCGGGCCGGTAGCTTTTGCACGCTCCCGTTCCGTCCTTACTCGAACCGACGCGGCGCTTCGTGTTCGTTTTCCCGCACACTGCAAGAAGAAGAGATATCAGGCGATGTTTACTCAAACCACTGCAACCACCCTCGACCAAGATGAACTGACTCAACTGGTCGCAGCCGCCCAGGACGGCGACCGGGAGGCCTTCGAGCAGCTCTTCCGGCAGTTCCAGCGGGCAGTTTACGTGACCGCTTACCGCCGGCTCGGCAACGACGCCGAGGCCCAAGAGTTGTGCCAGGACGTGTTCGTTCAGGCCCTGCGCAAGCTCGACCAGTTGCACGACCCGGCCTGCTTCGGCGGCTGGATCCGATCGATCACCACGCGGATGGCAATCAACCGGGCGGTTCGGTCGCGGCCCATGGCCTCGCTCGACGCCGAGGGCGCCAGCCCCGCCGGCGACGACGAGGTGGAAACCCCTCTGGCCCAGGTACTGGCCGAGGAGCGGCGCCAGCAACTGCACGTCGGCTTGAACCGGCTCTCCGACATGGATCGCAGCACGCTCACGGCGTTCTACTTCCGCGGGCAGAGCCTGATCCAAATGAGCGACGAATTCCAGTCGCCCGTCGGCACGATCAAGCGGCGACTGCACGTCGCCCGCAAGCGGCTCGCCCAGGAGTTGGAGACCCTGGCGGCAACGTAAGACGGCAGGCATACTCGTCCGCCAATCAACCGACAACCCAGCGCCCCGGCGGCGTCTCGCTTGACGAGCGCCGCCGGCTTGGGTGTCGGTTTTCTCGTTCGGTCGCGGCTCCAGGTACCTGGCCGGATTCTCACTGCGGCAAGTGTTCTACTTGAGTTCCTTGTCCACTCGGGAAATTTCGACTATTTTGAGCGGCAGCAGACTCAGCGTATTGTGGTTGGTGGGCCCAGTTGAATTTGGAGGCATACCGGTGAATCGACGTCTGGAGATGCTCCTCGAACTGCTACAGGGGATTGAAATGCTCGAGGAATTCCGCGAGCCGCCGGAGAGCATCGCACGCCAATTCGTCGCGTGGGTGAGCCAAGCTGCGATAGCCCTCGAGATCGCCCATATGAACGACGAACTAGAACTGTGGAAGGCAGCTACCGAACGAGTTCATTTCGCTGACGATGAATCAGCGATGTTTGCTCAAATGAAGTCGATGAAGGCTATACTACTCGGGATTCTCGATCAACTTGAAGGAGGGCAACCTGTCGATCCCATCTTTGACATTGAGGTCATCGCCGAATGCACGAGCTATGTTCGACGCATTGCCACCCAGGTGATTGGCTGTTACGAACGCGCCTGGCATGACGCCTGCATGGTGATGGTCAGGCGACTGCTTGAAACGCTGATCATCGAGTGCTACGAGAAGCACGGCATCGGTGCGCGGATCAGAAACACGAATGGTGATTACTTCTTTCTCGGTCCGATGATTGACCTCTTCATGTCCCAAGCCTGCTGGCATGTCTCGCGAAACGCAAGATCCAGTCTATCGAGACTCAAGGACATCAAGAAGACAGCGGACATGGCGGCCCACAATCGGCGGTTCCTTGCCAATCGCCAGGATGTCGATTGCATCAGGAAGGACCTTCGAATCTGCATTCAAGAATTGGTGTACATCGCCGGCGCTGATTCCGGCAAGCAGACGGTCTAACCTCGACGAAGAACGGCATTTGGACATGACAACTGTCTATATTGAAACGACTGTCCCGAGCTTCTACTATACGGCGCGCACGGATACGGAGTCGCTTGCGAGGCGGAACTGGACTCGCCAATGGTGGGACACCTATTCGCGGCGATTCCTCCTGTATTCCAGCACGGCAGTGATCGCAGAGCTAGAACGTGGGGAGCTTGATGAGAAGCGAATCGAGAGGCTTGAATTGCTCGACGGCCTGAAAATGTTGGCGATCAGCGCCAGTGTTCGCGAAGTTGCTAGAATATATGTTGAGCGACTGTTAATGCCGCGAGATGCGGGCGGAGACGCGCTTCATTTGGCCCTGGCATCCTACTACGGCGTTGACGTACTGCTCACATGGAACTGCAAGCATTTGGCAAATCCGAACAAATTTGGCCACATTGAGTCGGTCAACAGAGACCTCGGTCTTGCCATGCCGCTGCTAACCACTCCGTTGAACTACCTGAGCGAGGGTATTGCAGATGCCTGAAGACGAACTGGCGCATGTTCGGGCAATCCGACGTGCTATCTCGGACGAGTGTGACGGAGATCTCGATCGCGTGCTCAATTACTACGAAGAGGTTCAGAGCCGAGTCAGAGAGACCGATCGGTTCGAATTTGTCGAGGAACCGATTCGCCGAGTCGCACGGTCCCATGAGAGTACCGCCTGAACTGCGCGTTGTTTGCGTTTGACGCGTACAGAGTGCCAATCTCCTGAATTGGGGACAGTCACCACTCGCAACCGTCGGCCACGACTGGACAAACCCGCGGTCGAACTGCAACTGCGAGGAACCCGGAGAAGCGGCATGCCTCACTCTCGAGGAACACAACTCACGGCGGCCCCGGAATTCTTCCTCTTGATGTGTGTGCTGGTGTCGGCAGCCGTTTCGTCAGCCACTGCCGGCGAGAGCCCGGAGGGATTCACGGTGACCGGGACTAGCCCCGTTCTGTAGAATCTGAGCACGCCTTGCCGGCGCGGCGCGATTCCCGATCCCTCTGTGTCAACATGAGTGAGACAACAGCCTCCCGATTTATTAGAGTAGAGGGCAGCCATTTATAGGTGGGTGTTCACACCGCACATGCACGTTTTTGTCGGGATTGTTCGAGCACGCGAGCCGTTGATACATGATTTCGCTTTTTCTTGTTCATCTTTTTCGGCTTCTTCTTCGG
>Ga0123335_1000657_pt1 | contig 59041 bp, 65 predicted proteins | sample BiotimSIPDNA_2_FD_89707 | JGI IMG/M metagenome (GOLD analysis project Ga0123335, IMG submission 89707) | Anaerobic biogas reactor microbial communites from Washington, USA - Biogas_R2 time_0 SIP DNA | ecosystem: Engineered > Bioreactor > Anaerobic > Unclassified | place: Washington, USA... | reverse complement strand
GTTCGTACTTACAATTCCTGTTTAGTGTACTAGAACTTCCGTTTTTGCCTACGTTCACCGATTTTCAGTTCAAACTTCGTACTAAAATTGACCAGCGTAATGAAATTACTTTTATCGGTTTGGGCGCCATTGATGAGCTTTCACTCAACCTTGGTATCAAGAATCCCGATGAACAGCAGGAATACATTCTTTCGAACATTGCAGTTAACGAACAATGGACCTACACGTTAGGCGGAATTTATAAACACTTTCACAAGAATGGGTTTCTATCAGTTGCCTTAAGCCGGAATATGCTTAACAACGATGCAAACAAATATACCGACAATGACGATTCCAAACCTGAGAATCTGACGCTCGATTACAACTCGTGGGAAATAGAAAACAAATTGCGCATTGAGAATACAAATCGCATAAATGCATATAAATTTAATTACGGAATCAGCAGTGAGTTAGTTCGTTACACAAACGACACCTACCAAAAGCGTTTCTTTGGAGGTAAGCTGAACGAAATTACTTATAACACCGATATTTCGCTGGTTAAATATGGACTTTTCGGACAAGTAAGCCGCAATTTCCTTGCCAACGATTTGATTATATCTCTTGGCCTCAGAATGGATGGGAACAGCTACTCAGCCGAAATGCAAAACCCACTAAACCAGTTTTCTCCGCGAATATCTGCATCGTATAACCTGAGTGAGAACTTCAGTATCAATGCCAATGCCGGACGGTTTTATCAAATGCCCTATTATACTTCGCTGGGATTCAAACGAAATGATGAATTTGTAAATAAGGCAAATAACCTAAAGTACATACGTGCCGATCATTTAATCGCCGGAATCGAATACAAACCTTCACAAGTAATTCAGTTTACCCTCGAAGGCTTTTATAAAGATTATGCCAATTATCCGTTCTCGGTGAACGACCAGATTAGTTTAGCCAACAAAGGAAACGACTTTGGTGTTGTCGGCGACGAAGAAGTTGTATCAACTGGCACAGGAAGGGCTTTGGGTATTGAATTGCTTGCCCGTATCAACAACCAAAAAAACTTAAACGGGAACATCTCATATACACTTGTACGCAGTGAATTTGAAGATGCCAAAACAGGCAAATATATTCCTTCAGCATGGGATAGCCGGCATTTACTCACCATTTTTGGCACCTATAAGTTAAAGAAAAACTGGATTGTTGGTGGAAAATGGCGTTTCGTTGGAGGGTTGCCCTATACTCCTTATGATATGGAGAAATCGTCGTCGGTTGTGGCATGGAATGCTCTTGGTGGTCCCTACTCCGACTTTACTCGTATTAATTCTGAACGTTTTGCCGCATTTCACCAACTCGATGTAAGAATAGATAAAGTTTTCTATCTCAATAAGTTCACTGCCAAATTTTATATCGACATTCAAAACTTATATAACTTTCAGGCAGAACAAAACGACATTGTACTTCGAGAAAAAGACAACCTTGGAAATTTCGTACTCCTCGACAATGGAACAAAATACTCTTTGCGAAGGGTGAAAAATACAACAGGTACAGTATTGCCAACATTAGGGATAACGTTTGAATTTTAACCAGTGGTTATGCAAACGTATACCTTCTGAATAAGAAACAAAAAACCCGATGGATTCACAATTCACCGGGTTTTTTAATGATGGTTTTCTTATTTTTTCTTCAACAACCAAACATCGTTGTGTTCAGGATAGTTTGCCCTAATTGACAGGACGTTTCTTCTGGCCTCGCTTTCAATATTCGAGTGCCCAACTGCAACTCTGATAAAGCCATTTTCTCCCTTCAACAACACTGGTGTAAAACCTTTATCAATGAGTTGCATTTTTTGTTTTGCGGCATTTTCAATTTTTGAAAAGCTCCCTGCAATAACGTAAAATGCAAAACCATCGTGCGATTGGTCTTCAGTGTCGACTACCGAAACTTCTTCTGTTTTCACAGTAATGGGAAGATCGGAAACTACTGCATCATCAGCAACAACCTCCGTTTGTTCAACATCGGCCTTTACAGGAGGAACATATCCGCTGGCAGCCTTCTTCGTTTTACACGAAACAGCAATGGCAAAAACAAGAAGGAATAAAAAAAATACTTTCTTCATAATGATCTTTCTTAATTATTCATTTCTAACCCATTTAACATCCCAAACCATAAGTTTGAAGTAGAAAATTGAAGTAAACAGTTGTAAGGTAACACTTTCTATTAATATTTTAACGAGAAAAGTTCACATAAATTGTATCAAAAAAAATATTGAATACATTGGAAAAAAGATAAGATACAGATAAAGAATGGATGTGGGTCACAACAAAGTGATTTTTTATATTTTTGTGGCTTGTCAGAAAAAAGAAAAATAATGGAAAAACCAATCGTTGTTAGTGGCATAAGACCAACTGGATATTTGCATTTGGGTAACTATTTTGGTGCGGTTCGCAATTTCATCCGCATGCAGAATGATTATACCTGTTACTTTTTCATAGCCGATATCCATTCACTCACTACCCACCCCACTCCGACAAACTTGCAAGCTGGTGTTAAACAAGTTCTTGCAGAATATTTGGCTTGTGGTATTGATCCCGAAAAATCGACCATTTTCATACAAAGCGATGTGCCCGAAGTAACCGAACTTTACACATTATTGAACATGAACGCCTATTTGGGCGAACTTGAAAGGACAACTTCTTTTAAAGATAAAGCCCGCAAAAACCCCGACAACGTCAATGCCGGACTGCTTACTTATCCGGTACTCATGGCCGCCGATATTATAATACATAAAGCCCAGTTTGTTCCTGTTGGAAAAGATCAGGAACAAAATCTTGAAATGGCACGCAAGTTTGCTGCCCGTTTTAACAGAATGTATAACAATGAGTTATTCCCAATTCCCCGCCCATTTACATTTGACGGGAAAGATATGATAAAAGTTCCGGGACTTGACGGAAGCGGAAAAATGGGAAAATCGGAAGGAAATGCCATTAACCTCTGTGAAGACCCAAAATCAATCCGGAAAAAAGTTATGCGTGCGGTAACCGATCTTGGCCCCACCGAACCTAATAGTAAAAAAGCTGAACCTGTAGAAAATCTTTTCACCCTGATGAAAATTGTATCAGCGCCCGAAACAGTTGCTCACTTCGAGAGCCTCTACAACTCGTGCGAAATACGGTATGGTGACATGAAGAAGCAACTTGCAGAGGATATTATTAGTTATACCGATCCGATCAGGAACAAGATTAATGATATCCTTGCCGACACCGATTACCTGACCAAAGTTGCCCGAATGGGTGCTGAACGCGCAAGAGAATCGGCAGCAAAAACCCTTAGCGAAGTAAAATCGCTTATTGGAATTAAAAGCCTTTTTTAAAAAAAACTATATGATAGATGAAGCTCCTTAAATGGGGCTTATTTATTCTATCCAAAAAATCGAAAAGATTAAACGTAGTGCTTCATTTGGTATTATTCTGAATTTCAATGCACAATAAAACATGCATAATTGGAAATGAAAATCCAACGTAAGAAAAACAACAATACTAAAGGGCAATGTAAATAGTAATGAATATAAATAGCAGCTGTTTTTTCAGCAGGCTGTTTGAAATTCGAACCGATTAACATATTTTTATCAGAGAATTGGGAAGTTCTGTCTCATGTTAATCGAAAAAAAATATGAACAGATCCATTAAAAGTAAAGAACAAAATTGACCAACTAAACTTTTTTATTGTGAAAAAACACCTTTTGAAACTCTCCAGCCTACTAATGGCCGTTGCCTTACTGAACATACAATTAATGGCAAAACCTATAGCGTTGGCTGCTATTTCAGAAAACGAAATCAATTCAATCGCCAATTTCGACGAAAGCGAAATATATGCAGCCTTTTCCGAAATTGAAACCCTTGAAACTCTTGTAAAAAACTCTGAATACTCATATAACGAGGTGAGAGAGATGAACAACGAGCTTATCAGCAACATCAGTGTATCGTCTGCAATAGCCCTGTCCAGTTCAGAAAATACCCCACCCATTTTTGGTGCATTCCTTTGGGGTTGTCTTTTCAATTGGGTTGGAATGCTAATTGTTGGGCTAACTACCGATTTCGACAATCAACAGATAACCAAATCTTTCTGGGGGTGTTTGATTAGTACGCTACTCTTTGGTGGAGGGACTGGTTGCTCATTTTACTATGGCTATCTATAAATAAAGATTAGGTAATTTATATATGTTAAATCTTAACTTTTGACGCATGAAAAAATCAGTACTTAAAATTGCCGCCATTTTTATGGCATTGCTCACAATTCATCTTCAAACCTTTGCTACATCGGCCGGAACAACTTCTTCAGAAAACGATGTTGTTGTAAACTACGATGAAACAGAAATCTATGCTTCGTTTGAAGAAATGAACGATCTGGCAAACTACTTGTCGGAAAACGACGCTACGTATGCCGATGTTGAAAACTACAACAGCGCGCTTGTTGAAAACGTAAGTTCTTCAGCAGCTATAGCATTAAGCAACGGTTCAGGCGAACCTCCATTCATCAGTGCATTCTGGTGGGGTTGCATATTCAACTTATTCGGCTTAATTGTTGTTTACGTTACCACCGACAGCGACAGCACCTATACCAAAGCTGCCTGGAAAGGATGTATCCTCAGCGGAGTTCTTTATGTAGCATGGGCTATATTCTGGAATGTAGTAGGTTACGCCGCCTGGTTCTAAAAATTAAAAAAGGAAGTTGCTTTACTGCAGCTTCCTTTTTCTCATTTAAAAACTAACCATCTAAACCATATTTTCAACATCCTGCAACCAGCCAGACAATTATAAACCCAATCCTGCTATTGTAATTAATAATCAAGAATAATTGCAGCCTCCTGTTTTTGGGATATTTCTTTGAGGTTGCTGTTACTATCCAGTTGGTATAATTCTTGTAGCTTCTTGTACTAACAATAACCGCGATCAGGTGCGGCAAACAGCCAACGGATGTATCGTATTCAATATTTTGGGTGGCGCAATATATGTTGCCTAGCTTTTGTTTACAAAATTATCCGTTGAAATAATTCTAGTTAAAAACCAAAATTTCGACACAAATGAAAACCGTAAGATCAATCTCCATTCTTTTTTTGCTAATTACCATTACATTGGTTTCGAATGCAACAACAACTGAAGAATACAGTCCAAATTTTCTGGCTGAAGAAAATGAAATCTATTCTGCTTTCAGTGAAATAGACCCGGTTATTTCGTACATGGAAGAAAACAGTAACGCAACTGCCGCTGAGGTAAATTCAATATTTCCCCTCGCATCGATCAACTATAACGACAATTTCGAATTTTTCCCCGAAGAAGAAGCAGACAGGTTCTACTTTAACAACCAATCAGCTTTTCTAATGGGCTGCCTGTTAAATATGTGGGGCGTACTTATTGTTGCTATTGTAAATAACGGCGACAGTGCTACCGTAAACAAGTCTATATGGGGATGTGTAGCCTCTGGTTGCGTTTCTACCGGCGCAGTAGTTTTCTTTTATGCCGTTATATTTTCGTCTTCCTTTTATTACTATTGACAACAATTCAAGTACTTTTTTTTCAATTAAAATGTGTTAATTTGCAGTAGTTGCTATTTTTAGGAACAACTAATTCTATTATCGTAACCGATTTTCAACTTATGTACAAAAAAATAGTTCTTGTTTGCCTGATTGTGCTCTTATCATTTGCAGGCTTCAGTCAGCAAGCCTATCGTATAAAAGCCGATATTTTTACCAAAACACGGCTGATCGACAGCACCTTCCAGATTAGCAAAGGAACTCTGTTCTATGATAAAAATGTTAAAAAGATCATCTTCGACTTTTCATTTCCACAAAAAGAAAAAGTTGTTCTTTTCGATACCATAATGTACAGTTTCAGAGCTGATACACTGTATGCAAAATCATTGAACCTGCTGATTCCCGACCAATCGTTGTTCCATTTTATATTGATGGGCAATATGGCCAATTTCGGACTTGATCAGGCTCATTTCGAGATGAAAGGAGTTGAAAAAAAGGGCGATATGGTAATCACAACCTGGCTCCCACCCGAGTTTTTACGACAGACTATTTCGAAAGTACTTATGGCCACGAAAAATAAATTGCTTTATTCGGTTACCATGCTCGACTCGAAAGGAAATGTAGTAAGCCGACAAATTCTTAAAAACTATAAACTAATTCAAGGAATAGATATTCCTACAGAGATTCTTATTGCCACATACTTGTCTAACAATCAGGGCAATATATACCAAATCATCACTATGAATAATGTTATCCTGAATGATACGAAGAGCAATGAAAAATACAACTACAAGCTTTAATTTCTTGATAATTATTGTTGTTCTTCTTTCTGTAGGATGGCCGGCAACAGTATTTGGGAGTAAGAGACAGGTGTTGAAGAAAGAAAAACTGATGAAGATAAATAAACCTGCTTCCTCGAAAGTCGATTACAAAGCCTATCTGAAACAAAGCACCAATCCGCTCGAAGGAACTGCATCGTTGCTATTTCTGGGGTACAAAAGTTTCTTCTCGTCGCAGGATATGAACACCTGTGTTTTTACGCCTTCGTGTTCTGTATATGCCATTGAATCATTGCAGAACGACAATCCAATAAAAGCTTATCTTAAAATCTTTGACCGCTTGCAACGCTGCCAGCCTTTTGTAAAACAAGGAGAGTATGAATTCGTTTTTCAAACACAATTATATCATGATCCGGCTCATTAATCTTACATTTATATTACTGGTATTTAACCTGTCTTTACTAGGGCAAGAAAATCTGTATGATTGTGACAAATCGAGAACTTTTGCCGATTATCTCTATAATACAGGCCAATACGAACTGTCGTTGCACGAACTTGAGCGAATTTCATATTTTTGTAGTTTCGACTCTGCGTCGCAGTTAATGATGCTAAAATCCTATCGAAAGCTGAAATATTTTGAAAAGGAGGAGTTGTTCTTCGCTTCACAAAAAAACCCGTTGCTGAGCAACCTTTCATTAGAATACAGAGATGAATATGTGAGAATGCTAATGGAAAAACAAAATTACCACGCAGTAAAACAACTGATTACCGATGGTTTCGACTTTAGCCAAACACCAGAACACCAGCTTGGCACAGCCTTGTTATTGCAAAACTGGGAAGAGGCCTATAAGCTTAGCCTTGAGTCTAAGCCTGAGAACAGCTATAAACTAACAGGGCTTCAGGGAATTGCTGTAAGAAGTTATTCATCCAAAAGAAAAAGCCCGGCGTTGGCTGCTATCATGTCGGCCATACTCCCGGGAGCAGGGAAAGCCTATTGCGGGTACTGGGGTGATGGGGTAATTTCGTTTCTCTTTAGTGCATCTACAACATTTTTTGCCATCAGAGGTTTCGAGAAATACGGAACCCAAAGTGTATACCCATGGATAGTTGGTGGATTGGCATTTAGCTATTATTCGTCGAACATTTATGGAGGCGCAGCATCGGCCAAACGATATAATTCAAACCTCGATCATTCCTTTATACATGAAACCGAAAAGATATTATATTCTGATTATTAGCATTTTGCTCTTCGTTGGAGCAAATGCTCAAACGGTTTCAGAAGTAGTTGCCTTTGCCGATACCGAATTCGAAAAAGGAAACTACGAAATTGCCGCACGCGAATATAACCGAGCCTTGTTTTTCGGATCGGAAAATGTCGACGTAATTTCACTACAAATTGGGCACTGTTATTCTGAAATGGAAGATTATGACCTTGCTGCCGAATTTTACGACCGAGCCTATAAATACAGTCAGAACGATAGCTTAAAAAATGAGTCAGTTGTGGCCAAAGCCTTTGGTATGCTCGTTACGAACCAGTACATAAAAGCCCTCGAAGAATTACTCTATTTTAGTGAAAACTCCTCTCTGGAACAAAAGGCCCAAATGCACTATCTGAAAGGAATTGCTTACTATAATACTGAAAATGACACACTCGCCTATGCGGAGTTTCTGCAGGTTCTTGATGCCTTTCCTTCATCAGATTCGTTGAGGCTGCTAATCACTCAAGAATTCAATAATGTACAAAAGTACCCCAAACGGTATAACCCAAATCGAGCCTACATAATGAGTGCTTTATTGCCCGGATCGGGACAATTTTCAGTAGGCGCAGTTAAAGAAGGGTTTAACTCTATGTTACTCATTACAGGGCTTACAATTGCCGCCATACAAATTGTAAAGCATTACACTTTTCTCGATGCCGTATTAACGCTTCTCCCCTGGATACAACGCTATTACATAGGGGGGATGGACAAAGCAAAAGCTTTAGCTTTTAATAAGATCGACAAAAAAAGATATGAATCGTACCTCAAAATAATTGAGATCGCTACACCACCATCGTACTAATGAGAATAACATTAAAACATTTTGCGCCATTTCTGATGCTTTTGATTATTTCAATGGCAAATGTTGCAGCCTCCCCAAAATCGGAAAACAAAAAAGCGGCGCAATTAAAAAGCGACATGAATAAAATCTGGCCTTACATTCAAACCGTAAAGGTTGAGTACGATTTAGTGCTGGCACAACTTGAAATAATTGACTGCGATTCTACAAGAAAAAAGTTTCTCCTTGAATATGAGGAATATGTAAAAGAATCATATTTCGATAAAGTCGTAAAATTAAATGTCAGACAAGGGAAATTGTTGCTTCTGCTCATCGACAGGGAACTTGGCAAAACCCCTTACGAACTGCTTGTAACTTTTTTAAATGAAGAAAGAGCTAATTTCTGGCAGAAATTTGCATTACTTCTCGATGCCGATTTAAAGAAAAAATATTATTCATTTCTGAACCCCGATATTGAAATAATCCTTCAGCAACTTGCCCGTGAACGAAAACACGATTACTTGCTGCCCAAATAATATCATTACCATACAGTTAGAACGCAATGTGATTATATTATGATATTTACAGAAACAGTGAAGAAAATTTTGCTCATACTTTTCCTTGGCTGTTTAGTGGTTTCTTGCGCCAAAACAAGTGATCAGATTGAGCCTCAAATCGATTTTGCCTATTCTACCTCTTATATTCAGGATTCGGCATATTTAGAAATTTGTGTTTCTAATGCTTGCAATTACCTACCTGAAGAATCTGAATTTCGTTGGTATTTCAATGGTTCAATAAATAACATACCATTGGACGGAGCAAATGCTTGCGATTTTTACAGCAAAAATGGTTCTTTTTCTGTGTCTTTGGTTGTCACGACACCCGACGGAATTCAATACTCTAAAGTGAAAACATTTGACGTTACAGGCATTAAACGCTAAGTATAATCAGTATTTGAACCTTGTTAATTTCATTTTGAAACATTGAAAAGAAACATTGAAAAATGTATCTTGTGATATAAAATATTCAAGACCAATGGAAAAAGATTTCTTTCAACAAGTATATGAAGTTGTTAAGCTTATTCCTCCGGGTAGGATTACCAGCTATGGTGCCATAGCCCGTTACCTTGGAACAGCCCGGTCGTCGCGCATGGTAGGCTGGGCTCTCAACCAAACCAAGTCTCAGGCTTATTCAATTCCAGCACATCGGGTTGTAAACCGTAATGGACTTCTTACGGGAAAACATTTTTTTGGTGGCGAAGATACAATGCAAGAACTTCTTGAAAGCGAAGGAATGATAATTGAAGATAACCAAATTATCAATTTTAAAGAACGTTTTTGGGATCCAACAAAAGAACTTTCGCTTTAATAAAGTGATTTATTTAAGACTTAAATAAAAGATATTTGAGTCTTATTCATAAAGTTTTGTAAGTTTGCAAAAAAAATAACAATGGTACTACAACCAAAAGATATAAAAGATGCGCTCAGAACCGTAAATGTTCCGGGCTCAAATGAAAATATTGTCGACCTCGATATGGTACAGGAAATCCGCATCGAGGGAAAGAAAGTTAGTTTCACGTTGGTCGTTCAGCGCTCTAACGACCCAAACAACACCATCATCAAGTCACAATGTGTGCAAACACTTTTGCGAACGTTTGGCAAAGATATTGACATCGCAGGAAATATTTCAACCCGCTCGGTTCACGATATGGAACGCCCTATTTTGCCAGGCGTTCAAAACATAATTGCAGTTGCATCGGGAAAGGGCGGCGTAGGAAAATCTACCGTAGCTGTCAACCTTGCTATTTCGCTGGCAAATACCGGAGCTAGTGTTGGGCTGATCGATGCCGATATTTTTGGACCATCAATACCTATCATGTTTGGCGAGAAAGATGGCCGGCCAACAGGTGAAAAAGTTGGAAACCGCGACATGATAATCCCACTGGAAAAATATGGGGTTAAAATCCTATCGATCGGTTTTTTTGTCAACCCTGAAGATGCATTGGTTTGGCGAGGCCCTATGGCATCAAATGCCCTTAAGCAGCTAATTGTTGACACGTTGTGGGGCCCTCTTGACTACTTGTTAATCGATCTTCCTCCTGGAACGAGCGACATACACCTAACGCTGATGCAAACCGTACCGGTAACAGGGGCAGTAATAGTAACCACCCCTCAAGATGTGGCATTAGCCGATGTGATTAAAGGGGTGAATATGTTTCGTGGAAAATCGGTAGATGTACCTGTACTGGGACTTATTGAGAACATGGCATGGTTTACTCCAGCAGAACTTCCAGAAAACAAGTATTATATATTTGGGAAAGAAGGTGGCAAGCGCATGGCCGAAAGGCTTGGAATTCCATTTCTTGGAGAAATACCTATAGTGCAAAGCATACGGGAAGGTGGCGACGAAGGTGTCCCGGCCTCAACAAAACCCGGAACAGTAACCTGCGAAGCTTTTAATGCTGTTTGCCAGAATGTTATAGATGTAATAGCCGAAAGAAATCAAAACCTCGACCCAACAAAAAAGATAAAAGTTGAGCGAAAGTAAATCTCCGGATAGTTCAAAAAATAAAATTTGCAACGTGTGAGAAGAAGAATACATAAAAAACTTGCACTTAGCATGTTTGTATACAACTGATAATTAGGACTTATTTCCAAGGATGTTTTTATTCGAAGTAATTTTCCGACATTTTTTTGTACAAAAAAAAAATAGCCATATATTTGCATCCGCTAAAGCAAAACGTTCTTAAATATAATGCGGGAATAGCTCAGTTGGTAGAGCACGACCTTGCCAAGGTCGGGGTCGCGAGTTCGAGTCTCGTTTCCCGCTCAATTTTAATCCCTTTTTGGGATTTTTTTTGCAGCTAACCATCTCACGATGGTCTGCAATTCGTAATGATAGAAACGTTCTAAAGATATGTTGCCCGGATGGTGGAATGGTAGACACGTTGGACTTAAAATCCAATGGCCATTATGGCTGTGGGGGTTCAAGTCCCCCTCCGGGTACCTAACGCGGGAATAGCTCAGTTGGTAGAGCACGACCTTGCCAAGGTCGGGGTCGCGAGTTCGAGTCTCGTTTCCCGCTCATCATCGAAACCGTATCGCATCTCCGATACGGTTTTTCTTTTTATAATAAATCAGTTCTCTTCATTGCGGTTCACTTTAATATTCGGGTGGATAAATTTATTTTTTATAACTTAACTAAAAGGCCACAAATTCACGAATAATGATGACGGATATTATTTACAAGGCTGAAAGCTACAAGATTATTGGGATATGCATGGAAGTACACAACAACCTTGTACCGGGATTTCTGGAAATTATATATAAAGACGCATTGGAATATGATCTTCGTTTAGCGGGTATCCCATTTGAACGAGAAAAAGAATTTGTTGTAAATTACAAAGAGACAATATTTATGAAGTGATCCTTCATTGCCTGTCAGCATATGCAATTTAATATTTAATATAATACATACAATAAAAAGTGTGGTAAGAAAAAAATGCCCGGTTATGATATTTATTAGTTTTTTTTACCGTTATGATATTGTACTTTAGCACCGAATTAACCCCTTTTTCATGAATACAATAATAAACCCAACAAATATTGGCAGTACTCCCCAATACTCCGATTTATTCAGTGTTGAAGAGCTACAACGGTTGCAAGACCTCTTTTCAAATGCCACCGGAGTTGCTTCATTAATAACTGAACCAGACGGAACACCAATTACAAAACCGACAAATTTTTGCCGCTTATGCAACGACCTGATCAGAAAGACAGAAAAAGGGCTTGCTAATTGTATTAAATCCGATACCCTTTTAGGAGCGGGAAATCAAACTGGACCAATTATTAGCCGTTGCCTTAGTGGAGGAATTTGGGATGCCGGTGTTTCAATTTCGGTAGAAGGAACTCATGTTGCTAACTGGCTGATAGGTCAGGTAAGAACAGAAATAACTGAAGACTGTGCTATTGAAGAATACGCAAAAGAACTGGGTGCCGACCCAAAAGCTTTTCGCGAAGCTTTTTTGGAAGTGCCAGTTATGTCGGAAGAAAAACTAAAAAGTATTGCTAATTTATTATTCACGCTGGTTAACGAGCTATCGGAAAAAGTATATCAAAACAAAAAACTCGAAATGCTGGTTTCTGAGCAAATGATTACAGAAAAACAACTTCGCGAATCGGAAGAAAAATACCGACTACTGGTTGAAAATGTAACCGATTTGATTGTGAAAGTTGACAAAAACAACAAGTTCATCTACGTAAGTCCCAGCTATTGCAAAACGTTTGGAAAGACAGAACAAGAATTACTTGGAAATTCATTTTACCCGATGGTTCATCCCGACGATGTTGACCAAACCAGAGAAAAAATGAAGGAATTGCTCGAAAAACCATACACGTGCAGTTTAGAACAACGAGCAATGACTAAAGAGGGATGGCGATGGTTTTCCTGGGTCGACACGGCTGTCATTTCAGACAATGGAGAAATAGAGTTTGTCGTTGGGGTTGGACGCGACATAACTCAACGAAAAATTGCTGAACAAGAAGTCCAGAAGAAAAATGAACTTCTACATATGAGTAATGCTGAAAAAGAAAAATTCTTTTCTATCATTGCCCACGACCTCCGTGGTCCATTCAATTCCTTTTTAGGGCTCACAATTTTGCTCAACGACGAACTTGAAACAATGACTACTGAAAGGCAGAAAAAGATTGTAGGCTCAATGAAGAATATGGCAGGTAATGTAAACCGTCTGCTCGAAAACCTGCTCAACTGGTCAGTAGTAAAAAGAGGGATGTTCCCGTTTAATCCTAAACGATTTGTCATCGACGAAATTGTTGGGGCATGTTCAGAAAGTTGCATCGAACAAGCCTTAAAGAAATCAATCGACATCAATATTGACTTTCCTAAGAATTTCAATGTTTATGCCGATGTTGACATGCTTCAATCAATTCTCCGTAATTTGGTTTCTAATGCTATTAAATTTACTCCTCAAGGGGGAAAGATCTTTATTTCGGCGACAAAAAGTAATAAAGGTTCTACCATTTTCAGTGTAAAAGACACAGGCATTGGAATGAACAAATCCATTCTTGACTCTCTTTTCAGAATAGATGTGAACATTAACCGCCCTGGCACCGAAGGCGAACCAAGTACTGGATTAGGATTGATTCTATGTAAAGAATTTGTTGAAAAACACGGAGGAAAAATTTGGGCAGAAAGCACAGAAGGCGAAGGAAGTACTTTTTCATTTGAACTTCCTGGCTATTAATATACTAATCAACTGTTAATGCTCCACGGCCAAAACTCCGGTAGGTGTCTTCTTCAATATCAACTTCTGGCTCAATAAGCTCATTTTGGTGAGGGATAAAACTTATATATTTTATGGTTATGCCACGTGCAAGCCATTGCTTTTCGTAAAAAGTCTTTATCGATAAAATACTATCGGTGCTTCCGTTGCCATAAACATCATCTAATTCTTCAACGACGTGAAAGCCATTGGCCAAAACCATTTCACGTGTATATAAAAACTGAAAACGGCTATCAGTTTTCAAGTGAACAATACCGCCGGGTTTTAAAAATTTCCGGTACAATTCAATAAACCGTGTTGAGGTGAGCCGTTTCCGTACTTTCTTCATTTGAGGATCGGGAAAAGTGAGCCAGATTTCACTTACTTCTCCAAGAGCAAAAAAGCGATCGACCATTTCGATATGTGTACGCAGAAAGCCAACATTAAACAACTGGTTATCTGTGGCATATTTTGCACCTTTCCACATTCGCGCCCCCTTAATGTCGATTCCAATATAGTTATTTTCTGGATTAGCCTCGGCCAACCCTGTAGTATATTCGCCTTTGCCACAACCCAACTCAAGAACAATCGGTTTTTGATTGTGAAAAAAGTCGCGGTTCCAGTTTCCTTTCATTGGATGGTCATACTGTTCCAGCTGACTGAATGTAACTTGCAGAACATTGCTAAAAGATTGCATTTCAGCAAATTTTGAAAGCTTATTTTTACCCACGTGAAGTTGAATTGATGTTGAAGTTATGGTTGTTTGCGTTTAACACAAATCCCGATGTCACTAATTCCCACGAGCGGATTTGGGCGCATGGCATGCCTGATCGACACTGTATAGCTTCCCGGAATGGGAAAAAACACATTGTCGCGAAATAAAAACTGATTTGAGAAAATGCCGCCTGTTCCTTTACCTGTCCAACGGCCATCAGGATAAGATAACTGATATTCAATAGTATCGCTCACCGTAACATTGCCGGGCGAAGTGATATCTACAAACAGCCAAAGATTACTGAACTGATAATCGCCACGATTCCTGACATTGATAGATAGAGAATAATTCAAGTAGTTTTTTTCAACATCGAACTTAAAAACAGCTACCGAATCCTGCTCCCACCCCGAAGCTTTAATAGCACGGTAATCTTCGTACAACGAATTGCTTTTACAAGAAAAAAACAAGGTTGGAATCAGGAAAAAGAAGAAAAATAGACGCTTCATCTGCTTGCTTTTTTAGGTTCTTTTTTACTCTGGCCTTCCTTGGTTATTTGGTCGGCCCTGCGGATTACCTCCTGGTCTGTTTCCCCTTTTTATGTGCCTTCGTTGCTGATTTTCGCGCCTTGGCTGATTTTCGTTATCATGGGGTTGAACGTTCTGAGGCTGGTTTTTTTGAACCTGCTCGCCCGACTGTCCTTCAGATGGCCGAGGCCTGCGCTTATTCTGGTTCCGGTTTCGCCGATTGTTATCGCGAGGCTTATCGAAACGGGTAAGACTATCTTGTCCAACAACATTTCCATAGTCATTCGAAGGCTTTTCTGCATTCACCGGTTGATCGTTCGCATCGACAAGCTTTTCGGGCAAATGCCCCTTACGGTTCATCTGGATTATGCGGTGTACCCGTTCAACCGGGATACCAATTTGACCACTAGGCACTCTTGAATCGAGCGAGTACCAATAGACATTCTTGAAAATATCTGATTTAATGTATTGAAATACTCCTTCTTGTGTTTCAAGTCTAATTCTTGGAGGAAAGGATTTTTGTTCATCAATATAGCTATCGACCTCGTAGTTGAGACAGCATTTGAGTTTGCTACATTGTCCGGCAAGTTTTTGCGGGTTGAGCGAAATTTCCTGATAACGAGCTGCACCAGTAGAAACAGAGCTAAAACTCGACATCCACGAGCAACAGCATAATTCGCGGCCACAAGGCCCAATACCCCCGATGCGGCCAGCTTCCTGACGAGCACCAATCTGTTTCATTTCAATACGGATTCTGAAAGACTCGGCTAGTACCTTAATTAACTGACGAAAATCGACGCGATCTTCTGCAATATAGTAGAAAATAGCCTTGGTTCCATCGCCCTGATATTCAACGTCGCCAATTTTCATGTTCAACCTAAGGTCGGCAGCAATTTGTCTCGACTTGATCATGGTTTCATGCTCGCGGGCCATGGCTTCGTGCCACTTATCGATGTCGACGGGTTTTGCCTTACGGTACACTTTTCGCATTTCGCCGTTAACGAGGGTTACTTTGTGCCGTTTCATTTGGCGGCGAACTAAATCGCCGGTAAGTGAAACCATACCAATATCGTGACCCGGGCTAGCCTCTACAGCAACCAAATCGCCAACTTCCAATTTCAGCAAATTAACATTTCTGAAATAATCTTTTCGGGTATTCTTAAACCTGATTTCGACAAGTTCTTCGGGGTTAAGGATGTTTTCTACATCGCCCAGCCAATCGTAAACTTCTAATTTAGCACATGTTCCGGCCCGTCCACTCGAAGGGCATCCTCTGTATATCTGGTTACCTGTATCCATATTTTCTTTTTTGACTTTTGCAATTAAAAAGGCTATATATTGAATTGTTAATGTTGCAAAAATAGTTATAAAAGTGATAGTTGAAACCATCCAACTGCTTTAATCCCTATTTCAGTATTTGCTGGTTTCTATTGCTTGATCAATTTTACCACTTTCAAGGTCAGGTCGAGAAAGATGATGCGTGAATTCCCGTTTTGCGAGATATCACGAAAGGCATCCTGAAACTCTTTTGTAAATTGGTAAACGTTCCTTTCGTTGATAAATGGGCTAAATTTCTCTGAAAATTTCCTGTCAAGTTCATTCAAAAAAACCAAATCGTTCTGTTTGAAATTCATGATAAAGTTTTCTCGAATCATTTTCATGCAATAGAGCAGAAAACTTTTTTGCTGTTCACGCCCCCAGCCGGCAAGCTCGTCGGCCAATAAAAACAGGGACTCCCATGCCCGACCATACGATGAACGCATTAAACCTGTAAATTTTTCATTAAACAAGAGGGCTTGATCATTGGGATTGAGAAGGTCTAAAGCGGTTATATAACTACCATTAGCCAAATGTGCCAACCCTTTGCTGTTTTTTCCTTGTGCCAACGGGTTTTTTTCGATCGCCTTTGCCATCGATTCATTATCGATACCAATAAATTTCACCAGTTGGGTACGTGATTTTATAGTGGTCAAAAGCCTTTCTTCTTCTTCTGTTATAAGAACAAACAATGTTTTTGGCGGAGGTTCTTCAATCATTTTCAATAGCTTATTGGCACATTGGGCATTCATGCGCTCTGCCATCCAAACAATCATTACCTTATACTCAGCCTCAAAGGTTTTTAAGCTAAGTTTACGGATGATCTCAGTACTTTCGTCAACAAAAATCTGAGCTTGGGAGTTTTCAACATCGAGCTGAGCATTCCACGAATCGATGTTGAAGTATGGGTTACTTAAAACTTGTGCCCTCCATTTGTCGATATAATTGTCACTAACCGGGTCTTTAAATTTTTTTGACTTTACAACCGGAAAAACAAAATGAAGGTCGGGGTGAATAAGTTTTGCATATTTCTTGCACGAAGGGCATTCACCACAGGAATCTTCTTCGCCTCTATTCTTGCAGTTAATGTATTGTGAATAAGCTATTGCCATAGCTAGTTTGCCGACACCTGAAGGCCCTGAAAACAACAACGCATGGCTAATGCGATTTTCATTTACACCATCGATGAGGCGCTTTTTAATCTCTTTTTGTCCTATAACATCACGAAACTGCATAGGTACAAATATGGAAAAAAAATCAGAGATTGGGAGAGCCCAAAAAATGAAATTCAAAAAATAGGCTCTCCTCAATCAACGTTACTCCCCAAATCTCCCTTCTATTTGTTGTTTTTCAATGCATTCTTTACTGCTGCTGAAAATAAATTATACGACCATGTTGCCCCCGAAATGGCATCGACAGCACCAATGTCCTGCTTTCTTACCAGCTGAGCCGGATACGATAATACCCCTTGCCAATCATTTCGGCATTGCATCCTATATTCCTCGTTATCGGGATAATGCTTCTCATAATCGCTCCCAAAAACTTCATTATGAAGGGTATCGACAATCTGGAAATCAACAGACGCCAATTTCTCCTTATGATAAGTCAGGATGACCATTCCAACAAAAGGCTCATTGGTATACACCGATTGTGATTTGCCCTCAACTACACGGGTAGACTGATTGGCAGAATTACAGGAAAAAAGCATCAAAGAAATAAGTAAGGCTAACAATAAAATTAATCTATTCATGGCTGTTTTTTTAAGATTAGACAAGCAGATAAATTTGCACCCTTATCCTAACGTACAGTAATTTTTTGCATTTTCATTTTCGTTGATGGTAATTCTTAGCGATAAACAAGGTTCACGCTAACGATCAACATCTGTTTTCTACATTTTTCCTATCTTTGTCGCCTAATTTTTTAGCACTGTATTTCAAATGAGTAATTACAAACGCACCCTGATTACGTCCGCGTTGCCTTATGCCAACGGACCTGTTCACATTGGCCACCTGGCCGGAGTTTACGTACCTGCCGATATTTATGCCCGTTACCTCCGAATGAAGGGCGAAGAGGTGGCTTTCATTGGCGGTAGCGACGAGCACGGTGTGCCTATTACCATTAAAGCTAAAAACGAAGGCGTTACCCCACAGGATGTGGTCGATAAATACCACAACATCATCAAAGACTCGTTTTCACGTTTCGGTATTTCGTTCGATGTTTATTCGCGCACAAGCGCCAAAGTACATCATGATACTGCTTCCGAATTCTTCAAAAAGCTTTACGATGAAGGCAAGTTCATTGAAAAAACGTCGGAACAATATTACGATGAGGAAGCTAAGCAGTTCCTTGCCGACCGTTACATTGTGGGCACCTGCCCCAAGTGTGGCAACGAAAAAGCGTATGGCGACCAGTGTGAAGCTTGTGGAACGTCGTTGAACGCTACCGACCTCATCAACCCAAAATCGACGTTGAGCGGTAACATCCCTGTGATGAAGGAGACCAAACACTGGTACCTGCCGCTCGACCAATACGAACCCTGGCTACGCGAATGGATCCTCGAAGGCCACAAAGAGTGGAAAAGCAACGTTTATGGGCAGTGCAAAAGCTGGATCGACGGTGGGCTAAACCCACGTGCCGTAACCCGCGATCTCGATTGGGGCGTGCCTGTTCCGGTCGATGGGGCCGATGGTAAAGTGCTTTACGTGTGGTTCGATGCTCCTATCGGTTACATCTCGGCCACCAAAGAGTGGACTGCCGACTGGACTAAATGGTGGAAAGATCCCGAAACCCGTATGTTGCACTTTATTGGGAAAGACAACATTGTATTCCACTGCATCATTTTCCCAGCCATGTTGAAGGCCGAAGGAACCTATATTCTTCCTGAAAATGTTCCTGCCAATGAATTCCTCAATCTTGAAGGCGATAAGATTTCAACCTCGCGCAACTGGGCGGTTTGGTTACACGAATACCTCGAAGAGTTCCCCGGCAAAGAAGATGTGCTGAAATATGTGCTTACAGCCAATGCGCCTGAAACCAAGGACAACGATTTTACCTGGAAAGATTTTCAGGCTCGCAATAACAACGAACTGGTAGCCATCCTCGGTAACTTTATCAACCGTGCGTTGGTGCTCACCCAAAAATATTACAACGGTGTGGTGCCTGCTGCTGGCGAACTGCAGGATGTTGACAAGGATACTTTGGCGCAGATCGTTTCGTTGAAAGCTGATGTAGAGAAAAGCCTCGACACCTTCCGTTTCCGCGAAGCGTTAAAGATAGCGATGGACATGGCCCGCCTCGGTAACAAATACCTGGCCGACATGGAGCCCTGGAAAGTGGTGAAAACCGATGAGGAGCGTGTGAAGACCATCATGAACACTTGTTTGCAGATTGCCGCCAACCTCACCATCGTGTTTGCGCCGTTCCTGCCCTTCACCATGAACAAGCTGCGTGGCTTCCTGAACATGGACCACCTCGAATGGAGCGAACTGGGACGAACCGACATACTGCTTGCTGGCCATAAGGTGAAAGAACCCGAACTCCTTTTCGAGAAGATTGAAGACTCGGTGATTGAAACACAAATCCAAAAGCTACAGGATACCAAAAAGGCCAATGAAATGGCAGCCGTAACAGCAGCACCACAAAAAGAGAACTGCTCGTACGACGATTTCTCGAAGATGGACATCCGTGTGGGAACCATTATTGAAGCTGAAAAGGTAGCCAAAACCAAGAAGCTATTGAAACTGAAAATCGATACTGGCATCGACCAACGTACAGTGGTATCGGGCATTGCCGAGTACTACGAACCAGAACAGGTCATTGGCCAGCAGGTGTGCATTTTGGTAAACCTTGAACCACGTGAACTGAAAGGCATTCTATCGCAAGGCATGATCCTTATGGCCGCCGATGCCGATGGCGCTTTGAAATTTGTAAGCCCTGTGAATGCCGTTAAAAACGGTTCGGAGGTGAAATAATACACAGCGCCAACATTGCGTTGGGGCTGCTTTCGTAGCGCATCGTACTGCTTCACGCAGATCGGTGTACTACTCAACATAATTCCAGCCACCTTTGTACGCAAGGGTGGCTTTTTTTATTTTAATATAAAATTACACTACAAAACATTCTTTTGCATAAGATATTTATGTATTTTTGCCTAAAATTCTTAGGTATATGGGATCAAATCAATTATACAAGGGAAGTTTGGCTACCATCATTTTAAAGTTGCTTGAAGAGAAAGGCCGGATGTATGGTTACCAGATCACGCAGGAAGTGAAAGCCATTTCGGCAGGCGAGTTTGTGATTACCGAAGGGGCGCTTTACCCCATGTTGCACAAACTCGAAGCCGATGGAATGCTCACGGTTGAAACCGAAATGATTGGCAACCGGATGCGTAAATATTATTCCATTACCCACGACGGCAAGAAGGAGGTAGTAGATCGTATGGCCGAGATGGAAGCTTTTATCCGCCATATGCAAACTTTGTTAAACCCCAATATTGAGCTGGCATGAGCGAACGAAAACTGACCGAAGAACAAATTGATGACCTATACGAATTCTGCTATTTTAGCTTAGTTCCTTATTACGATGTGCAAGTCGAATTGGTCGATCATTTAGCTTCAGCCATTGAAGATCTGTGGAAAACGAAACCTGAAACTCCGTTTGAGGAAGCTGTACATATTGTTCAGGAGCAATTTGGCGGAGAATTGGGCTTTTATAACATTCGAAAACAAAAAGAAAAGGCAATGAAACGGAAATACCGCAAATTGCTTTTGCACATAGTGGCGGAATTTTACAAAGTTCCCAAAATCATGATTACATTGGTTTTATCGATCGGATTGTACCTGGCATTGAAATCGACTCCAAACGACCAATGGTTATTTATTGCCGCAACTGCTCTTTTCATTGGAGCTTCATTCTTTCACCGTTTCTATTTTTTCCCCCGACACATTCGGATCGAGACACCCGAAAAACATTACTTTTTGTTTGATGATGTAGCAAACAGAGGCGTTCATTTGAAAACAGGAATCATTTTCAGCGGGGCATTGCTCAACCTTTCAACTCACCATTGTAACTTCTCCCAAACGGGAAGCATTATTATGGCTGCTTCCATCTCATTCCTGATTGTATTGTTTTATTGCGATTATTTCTTCATCCCGGGAAAAATGCGGGAACATTTTCAAGATCAGTTTCCCCAATTTGTAAAAGCATAAAGTCATGAACGAACGAAAATTAACCGAAGAAGAAATCAATCAATTGTTCGAATTCTGTGAATTCCACAATGTGAGATATTACGACGTACAGGTTGAGCTGGTCGACCATCTGGCTTCGTCTATTGAAGATCTGTGGAAAATCAACCCGGAAATGCCATTTGAAGAAGCGGTTTTCTCCGTTGGGGAAAAATTTGGTGTCGATCCTTATTTCCAGATCGATTCAGAGTCATTGCTTCCACCTCCCTCTGGTTGGAAAAAAACGGAATCTTCCGGATTCGCTGCAATTGTAGCGGCAAAGGAGAAAGAACTACGACGGAAATACGAGCGGCTGCAATGGGAATACATCAGGGAATTTTTCAGGTTGCCTAAAATCATCCTGACCCTTGCTGTTACTTTTGCATTATTCCTGGTTTTCAGGGTTTCCAGCAATGATACCAAAGTGTGCCTTGTTTTGTTGGGATTATACCTTTTGGGTTTAGCGGGCTATCTCTTTTTTTGGTATCCCCGTATATTCAAACTTGATTTAGTTCCCGGTAAATCTTTTTTATTATACAATCACTTCCGGTTGATGAGGAATAACATCATTATAATTGGGCTCTTCCCTGTTTCGTTGTTAAATATTTTGTTGGGTGGAGCAAATTCATCTTTGTTCCGGTTGACATTGGGAAATATTCCGTACTGTGAGCTGTTGTTCGCTTTTTTGATCACTCTTTTTGGAATAATCACAGTAGTTGTGTCAGTGTATATTCCCCGCCGAATCAAAGTAGATTTTACCTGTGAGTTTTCACAGTTTTGCATTCATTAAACTATTTTAAAATGCTGGTCGTTGCAAGATATGTAAATTAAAAAAGGTGTCTCAAGAAGAAATTAACCATTCATTCTTTAAGACACCTTGTCGAGAAGTTTTAATAAAGCTTCTTACATCAGAAACTTCAGCAGAAACAACACAGCCAAAATTGCGGTGACAATGCTGATATCTTTAATCTTACCTGACAACAACTTCAGAATGACAAACGAAAGAACACCAAAAAGAATACCTTCTGAAATTGAGTAGGTTAATGGCATCATGATGATTGTAAGGAATACAGGAATCGATTCGGTATAATCATCAAACTCGATGTTTTTAATTGGAGACATCATCATTGCGCCTACTAAAATTAATGCAGGAGCTGTTGCTGCACCAGGTATCATTAAAAAGACAGGCGACAAGAACAATGCAACTAAAAACAGCCCGGCAACAGTTAGCGAGGTTAAGCCCGTGCGTCCACCTTCAGAAACTCCTGCAGCACTTTCAACATAGGTGGTAACAGTTGATGTCCCCAAAATAGCACCTGCTGTTGTTCCAATGGCATCGGCCATAAGAGCTTGTTTTACACGAGGTACACGGCCTTCTTTATCGAGCATGTTTGCTTTTGACGAAACCCCAATCAGCGTTCCAACCGTGTCAAACATATCTACAAAAAGGAAGGTGAAAACAATTACCAACATATCCATTGTAAACATTTGACTCCATTCAAACTGCATGAAAATAGGAGCTATTGAAGGAGGTGTTAGGTCGAATGTTTCGGGGAACTTCGTAACTGCAAACGGGATACCAATAACTGCTGTTGCAATAATGCCAATAAGCAATGCACCTTTTACCCGTAATGCAAGCAAAGCGCCAGAAATTATCAGGCCAAGCAAAGCCACCAATGCCCCGGGGTTCTCAGCCACGTTTTTAACATCTCCCAAAGCTACAAAAGTTGATTCGTTGCTAACAATAATACCTGCGTTTTTCAATCCGATAAATGCAATGAAAAGACCAATACCCACCGAGATTGCATGTTTCATGTTATTGGGTATGGAATTAACTATCATCTCTCTAATATTGAACGCAGTGAGTGCAATGAAAATTAACCCTTCGAGGAAAACTGCGGTGAGTGCAAACTGCCAGGAGTGACCCATGCCCAGTACAACGGTAAATGCAAAGAAAGCATTAAGCCCCATGCCAGGTGCCAAGGCAAAAGGTAATTTTGCATACAACGCCATCACAAGTGTAGCAATAATTGAAGACAAAATGGTAGCAGTGAAAACGGCACCTTTATCCATGCCCGCAGCACTTAAAATATCGGGGTTAACGGCCAAAATATAGGCCATGGTCATAAACGTTGTAATTCCTGCAATAACCTCGGTTCTTACCGTGGTTTTATTTTCGCTGAGTTTAAAAAATTTATCTAACATAGCTGATATTTATACGGTTAGAATGTCCATTTTGCACCTAACGTTGGACAAGCTTTAAAGCCTGCAACTCCGCCAAAGTTGTACCCTAATTCAACTTCTCCCCCAATAGAGAAGGCTTTATTTAGGTTGTACCACAATTGTGGTTCAGAGAGAAATACAATACTTGCGTCCTGAAAATCGGTTGTAAACCCATCATTCGAAACGGTATGCTTTTCGCTCCATAAATCGGCAAATCCCGAGAACGAAAGTTTTCCATCCAGAAAATTGATGTACCAAACACCGGTAAGTTGAAAGTTGTGAGGAGAATCGTTGCCCTGAATATTTTTGTACATTGCAGATAACGAGAAGCCTTTCGAAAAGTTTGCTGCATTCCAGGTATATGTCCCGCCAAGCAAATAGGCATTGTTAATTTGAAACGAATTTCGAACCTGTACACCCATAACCTCAGTAAGAACATTGGTGTGCAAGCCGCCATTGTACTCAACATGAACCGAAAGGGGGCCATCCCAGTTCTTCAACTCACGGGCAATTTCCCAATACGCTTCGGTTGGCCCATTTTTATCGTAATTGAAATCAACGAAAAAGAATGTGCTCCCATATTTGTCGGGCGCAAATTTCTCCAAGGTTGTGGTTAGGTAGCTTCTGTCGGCACCAAAGTCGTAGTGCAACTGCAGGTTTTGAGCATTGGCGAACATTGCCGCCAGAATGAACATGAACAGTAACGTTAATTTTCTCATCGTGTAATTATTATGGTTGTTAAAGTTATTTTTTGAACGATGGCTAAAATTATACTCAAGAGTTGTGTTTTAAGCTGATATATCGCATTGTTTAAATCCTAACAAAATTTTGTTGACTTGTTGAAATTAACAAATCATTTTCTAATTTGTTACAAACCGCCATAACAAACCTCTAAAAAACCACAATCTATTTTAATCCGGAGACATATCTACCTACCTTTTCCCAACATATTTTTACAACTGTAGAAGAAAAACATGTCTTTATCGCCTTAAATAACTTTCTGCATATCCGTTAAATAAGACAAAAACAAAGAAAAAAATACAAGCAATGTATATTTTTTTTGACATTGTGTAAAATATTATTATCTTTGTGTCGTTAATATTTTACTTAAAGTCAAATTTTTTAAACTTAAAATAACCTGTTATGGATCAAAAAGAACGACAAATAGTAGTAAACTTAATTGCAACATTGGTTACAGTAGGCCTGTATGTGCTGTATGTGTATCAGAAACAGGTGGCCGGAAACATTGAAATACTTGATGATTTCAAATTCTGGGGAAAGTCATTCTTGTGGCTTATTCCGGTTTCCATTGTGGCTCTGATTATCATCCATATTATTTATGCCATTATAAACAAAATTGTAACCAAAGAAGACATACCAACCATTGATGACGAACGCGACAGGATAATTGAACTAAAATCCATCCGAATCTCACACTGGATTTTCACCACCGGGTTTATCTGTGCCATGGGAGTATTAGCCTTTGGAGCAAAACCTTCAGCCATGTTCATCATCCTGCTGGCTTCCGGATTTGGTTCTGCAATTATTTCCGAACTGGTGAAACTATATTACTATAGAAAGGGGGTTTAATATGTCCAAATGTTTAATTAACAACAATATCAGAACACTTCGTTTTATGGCCAGCGAAATGACCCAGCAGGAACTTGCTGACCGTACCGGGGTTACACGCCAAACCATGGTGGCCATTGAAAACGGGAAGTATTCACCCACCCTCGAACTGGCCTTCCGGATATCGCATGTATTCAACAAACCACTTAATGAAGTTTTTTCATACCAATATGACGAAGACCCGATCTTAACCAAAAAAACAACACCAAAATGCAAATAATGCCATGACTACATTAACCATGAAAACACAAACCAAAAAACTAAATCCCAGACAAGTTTTCTGGAAATGTGGAGCATGCTCCCATGCCATGTTCCACTTATTGAACAATGAATCCGGCAACTTAAAACCCATTGAAGAAAAAGCATCTGATATGCTGGCCGGAGGCATTGCCCAAAAAGGAGAGCAATGCGGAATGCTGTGGGGTGGTTCACTGGCAATAGGAACCGTGGCCTACCGAAAATTTGAAAATAAAGACCAGGCAATAGCTTCAGCGATTCATGCATCCACACTGCTGTTGAATTCGTTCTACAACAGAAACAAAACAGTAAATTGCAGGGACATATCGAAAGTCGACTGGGAAAACAAATTTCAAATGGCTTTCTACGTAGTAAAAACCTTTGCACAGGGTTTTGTTTTCAACCCCTGTTTTAACCTCATTGTTAAATGGACACCTGAAGCGGCTGAGGTTGCAAGAACCGGGTTGGAAGAAAATATCAGCTACTCATCACCATGCATTAGCTGCGCAAGCAAGGTGGTGAAAGAAATGGGAGGATCTGAAGAAGAATCGGTGATGGCAGCTGGCTTTGCCGGGGGAATTGGCCTTAGCGGAAATGCTTGCGGTGCCTTGGCAGCTGCAATTTGGTACAAAATGCTGATTTGGGAGAAAAACAACCAGGGAAAGTCGCAAACGTTATTCGACAACCCAGATGCAAAAAGAGTAATGAGAGCTTTTTACATACAAACCGACTCGGAAATGTTGTGTAAAAACATCTGCAAAAGAAAATTCGACACGATCGACGAGCACTCAGAATACATCAGAAACGGTGGCTGCAAAAACATTATTGACGCCTTAGCAAAAGCATAAATATGATATCAACCATTCTTAAGCGAAATGTCTACCTCGACAATAATGCCACAACTCATGTGAGCAAAGCGGTAAGAAAAACCATGAACAGGGTATTGAAATACTGTTGGGGCAATCCGTCGTCGGGTTACCAAAAAGGGAAAACGGCCAACAGTATTGTTGAGAACGCAAGAGAACAAGTAGCCAGTGCCATTCATGCTCATCCTCACGAAATATATTTCACCAGTTGTGCTACTGAAGCCAACAATATGGTATTGAAATCGTTGAGTAATCATTTCTATCCTGGCAAAAAGAAGATAATCTCAACACCAATAGAGCACCCTTCGGTAATAAATACACTGAAATTTTTAGAAACCAAAGGGATAATTGTTCAATACTGCCCTGTTGATCGTTATGGTTTTGTTTCGGCAGAAGAATTGGAAAATATGATCGACAACGATACATTTTTAATTTGTTGTATGCTCGCAAATAACGAGATCGGGACAATACAAAACATTCGTGAAATTTCGTCAGTTGCCCAAAAGCACAGCATCCTTGTAATGTCCGATTGTGTACAGGCATTTGGGAAAATACCTATTGATGTAAAAGACTTGGGCATCGATTATGCAACATTCTCAGCACACAAACTCTATGGGCCAAAAGGAATTGGATGCTTGTATGCAAAAATTAGCAGTCCTATCGAAGCTTTCATCCATGGAGGCCACCAGGAAGAAGGCTTGCGGGCTGGAACTGAATCGGTTCATAATATTGCCGGATTTGGAAAAGCTTGCCAAGCTACAAGACAATTAATTTCGCATTCAGCCCAAACCCTGTTGCTTAAGGAACACTTCAGCCAACAATTACGCATTATTAAACCCGATATTGTAATAAATTCTCCAACAACAGGTTGCCTGCCAAATACAATCAGCATAACTTTTCCCAACATCAGTAGCAGGGAGTTGATGATGATGCTCGATTATAATGGAATTTCTGTTTCATCGGGCTCGGCGTGTAGCTCACAGCTTAATATACCATCGCATGTTCTGAAGGCCATTGGGCTAAGCGATACACTGGCCAATGAAACCTTAAGGATCAGTTTTGGAAAAGATACTCGTAAAGGAGACATTAACTATACGGTGAATGTAATCAGGAAATACTTCAAGCAAAGCTCACGTAACGATTAATATTTCAACAACATAAGCGAAAAACCGTGACTCAGGTATTTGTAGAATACCTTTTAATGAAACATTGAACACAACTAATTATTCAATTACTCCATTCTACCTCAACACCAAGTTCTTCTAATTCCTCAATTTGTTTCCGGTTCACCGGATTTCCGTGTAGAATGACCATTTCTAGCTTTCCAAGGTCGAAAAGCGGGCTCAGGTCACTTACTTTGTTGTCCGACAGATTGAGATACCGCAGATTTGTAAGGTTTGACAGGCTATCGATAAGTTCGATACAATTCCCCGAAAGGTTGAGCTCTTCAATAAGCGATAGTCCCCATAATTCATTCAAATCCAATATTTTATTACCAGACAGATCGACTGTCACTGCATGCCTGCAACGTTCTATTCCATCAAGGCTATCGATTGCCGACTCAGAAAGTTCGATCTCATCAATGTCGTCGAAATAGTAATAAGGGATTTCTGTTTTAGTGTTACCAAAAATCCTGATCCGAAATGCATCATAAAAAGAATACACCCTTGGAGAATGTTTTTTTCTTGCTTTAAAATCTTTTTCCGGCTCTTCGTCTTTAACCGAAAAAGAATCAGCCTTGCTGCCCCAATCCCACTCATAAACAGGAGAGTAATCAATATCTTCGTAGCTTTCCAGACGTTCGGCGATTTCATCAACCCGCATCAATTTGAAAATATGAGAGAGCCCGAGCAGCCCGTCGTAATCACCCTTTTTCTCCAAATCAACAATTTCTTTGCGGTGAGCATCGCCTCTGTCGGGATGGTAAAGCATCATCAATTTCGAAAAACCTTTGCCGATATCGTTAATTTCAACAATCACAAAATCTGCAATTAATTCTGCAATTTTATTCAATTTTGCATATTGTTGCTCCCTGTATAGGTTTAGTAAGGTTAGGGTAATTTTATTAAGGTTTTGATCAGAATATGCCTCAACCAGTTTGTTGCTCAACTCTTTTATTTTCATAGTAATACTGATTTTATTTGGGTAGAATGATATCCGGAAAATACTGCTTATTCAATTTCCGTTTTTGATGATGAACTTGTTATCATTGAAAAAAATTCAAACGCTAAAAAAATCTTAACCTTGCAAAAAAAGTTAAGGTAAATTTGTGACATTTGTATATCTCTTTAAGGCAAAGCGTTGCTAGTAAAATTCTTACAATTAATTGCCCTAATTACAGATTAAATTTCAATTGAAACTTCTGAATTTTCTTCCATTTTACTGAGTACAGCCTGATATAAACTGGCAAATGATGAGTTTATCCAAATAATTGCTGGGAAAATACCCACGATCAGGCAAATCAAGCCAATAATCATAATAAAGATGCTCATTAGTGCCATACCCAAGATTGTAAATTCGTATCCGCTGGTCATTTTCCAACTGGTTTCAATTGCTTTCATAGGTTCAAGTTCCTTATCAACAACCAAATAAGGAACAAAGGCTAAGCGGATTGCCAGAAATATTCCAGGTAAAATCAGAAACAGAAAACCAGCCACAACAATAATGGTCAGTAATAAGTTTGCAAGCACTATATTGAAGTAATTATGCTGAAAACCAGCAAATAAATAGCTTAAGTTGGGATTTTCATTCCGGGCACATTGAAGAAAAACGCGCTTAGCACCCCAAGAAACAACTGGTCGTACCAATAAAAATATAAGCGTACCAAACCCAATAAGTAGCGATGCGGCACCAATTGCCTTTAGAAGCGAACCATCTGAATCGTAAGTATATTTTGCTGAAGGGCCGTCGAAAATGCTGGTAATAATAACCACCAAAAGAAGCCACCAAAAATGTTTCTTCAAAACATACCAGCCGTTCCCGAGGCTTTCACTAATAGTTGGCTGATGAAAATAACGAATAGTTTCCATTGTTGATCAATTTAAGAGGTTTCACAATTTTAGGTTTTCTAATAAGTAATCACTGAAAAGAAAAAATTACAGCTTTACCGTTAAATTCCTGTTATTATAAATAAGATCAACATCAACATAAATTCTTAAGCTTATCTTTGAAGCATCATAATATCAGGAGTTATGGCAGAAAATCCATCTTCAAATGTAGAAAAAAACAAGGATCAGGCAATACAAAGATCAGGGAAAATAACGTTAAAGATCAACGGGATAACTACTCAAGTTGACTCTGGTACCACCTTGCTCATGGCCGCAGAAAAGCTGGGACTGAGCATCCCAACCCTTTGTCATAACTCGGAGGTTGAACACTTTAACTCATGCATGATCTGCTTGGTAAAAAACAATCGAAACCAAAAGTTAATTCCTTCATGCTCAATTGCCGCTGACGAAGGAATGGACATAACTACCTTCGATGAAGAAATTCAGGAAGCCCGCCAAACAGGCCTAGAGTTACTTCTTTCAGACCATGTTGGCGATTGCGAAGCCCCTTGCACCATAGCTTGCCCGGCCCACATGGACATACCAATAATGAATCGTTTACTGGCAGCCGGAAAATTTAACGAGGCGTTAGAGGTAGTGAAACAAAACATACCCCTTCCTTCTGTGTTGGGGCACATCTGCCCGGCTCCATGCGAAGGAGCCTGCCGAAGAAAACCAATTGACGGGGCAGTGTCTATTTGCCTTCTGAAAAGATTTGCCGGCGATCACGGACAATACACAGAAAAACCATTGCCCGACACAGGGCACAAGGTAGCTATCATAGGAAGCGGTCCGGCCGGATTGTCAGCCGCATATTATCTTCAACTAAAAGGAGTTCAGTGTGTTGTATTCGATAAAGCCAGTGAAGCTGGAGGAATGTTGCGTACCGAAATTGCGGAGGAAAAATTGCCCCGAGAAGTGCTCAATCGCGAGATTCAAGCTATTGCAGCGCTTGGTGTTCATTTCCAATTGAATACTGAAATCAACAAAGATACATTTGCCAAAATTCAGCAAGACTATAATGCAGTCCTTATCGCTACCGGAAATATAACCGAAGAACTGAAATACTGGGGTATTGAATGGTTCTTTAAGGGGTTGAAAGCCAACGAAGATACATTTCAAACAACTATAGAAAATGTATTTGCAGCCGGAAGTGTTTTGCGAACTTCAAAATTAGCTATACGATCGCTTGCCCAAGGAAAGGAAGCCGCTACAAGTATTTGGCAAGTGATTAATAAACAGCCCATTATTGGTCAACCAATGAGGTTCAATTCTAAATTTGGAAAACTGTTTGCCTCTGAGTATTCTGAATACTTGAGCGAATCAGTTGAAATAAATCGGATTGAACCACGAAATGGCTTTCTGCATGGACTTAGCCTTGATGAAGTTAAACAAGAAGCAGCCCGTTGTATGCATTGCGATTGTCGAAAATCAACCAACTGTAAACTAAGAGAATACTCAGATCAATATAATGCTGTTCAGAAACGTTTTTCGTATGAAGAACGTAAGCCTGTGAGAAAACAATACCATGAGTCAATTGTGTATGAACCAGAAAAATGCATAAAATGCGGGATATGTGTCCGAATTACTGCTAAACATCAGGAAAAATACGGATTTACGTTCATTGGCCGAGGTTTCGATGTTGAAATTGGTGTACCCTTTAGCGAAAGCATCAACGAAGGGCTGAGGAACATCGCCTTAAAAGTTGCAGATGCATGCCCTACAGGAGCCCTTGCCCGAAAATAATAGCTACAACTTCTACTGGTGGCATTGTTGTAACTCACAAGAAAAGAGCTAAGAAAATCAAGGCAAAGTATTATTTACTGGCCAATACTCTTTGCAACGAAATATGCTTATCTTAACTTTTGAATAAAACCAATCATATTATTCATTCGTCAACAAATATAATACGTTCGTCAACGAATAATGACTGTTCGTAAAAAGCCGGCATATAGCCCCTTTCGACATAAGTTTTTTACTATATTTTTGTTCTCGTTAACCACTATAAAACTATTGTCATGTTATACATAGGAATCGCGCTTTTCATTTTTTTAGTTGCTGTTGGTATTGCCTTTATCTCGGAAGCAAAACGCCAAAGAACAATTTAATCTATTGATCTTTTATATTAGCCGTAAATCCAAAGGGATGATTATCGAGCATTTGCCTCTTTGAGGCTTTTTTTTTGTAAGTTAACATGTAATTTCAATGTATAAGCATTTTTTCAGTATACTGAATTTTATACTTTTTGAAAACTAAATCTGAAAAATAAACTGTGCAAGTTGTTAACAATAACATTGAATTGATTTGAAGTATGTTTTGGGGACTGAAGTTAAGCAATTTTGATGGGAATATTGTAACAAGCACACACCCGGAATTTCAACAATTCCGGGTTTTTATTTTGTATTCCTGAACCAATTATTAACTAAGTCAATTTAAATCGTCAAATAATTTCAATGTTTTTTGAAATTCGTATCTTTGAAACCAATTCAAACTTAATTCATTAAGAAAATGCAAACAATTAACAACTACGATTTTAAAGGGAAAAAAGCACTCATCAGGGTTGATTTTAACGTACCACTGAACGAGAATTTTGAAATTACCGACGATACCCGTATCCGCGCGGCCATACCCACAATCAAAAAAGTGATCGAAAAGGGAGGTTCACCAATAATTATGTCGCACCTTGGCCGCCCAAAAGAAGGCCCAACCGACAAATATTCATTGCGCCATTTGGTTGACCATCTGTCTAAATTACTTGGTGTTAATGTAAAATTTGCCAACGATTGTATCGGTGAAGAAACCAAAAAAATTGCTAAAGAATTGCTTCCTGGTGAAGTTTTAATCCTCGAAAACCTTCGTTTCTATAAAGAAGAAGAAAAAGGTGATGAAGCTTTTGCCGGTAAATTAGCTGAAAATGGGGATTGCTGGATTAACGATGCCTTTGGTACTGCTCACCGTGCCCACGCATCTACAGCAGTTATCGCCAAATTTTTCCCAAATGACAAAATGTTTGGATATCTTATCGAAAGTGAATTAGATAGCCTTTCAAAGGTGCTTGAATCACCCAAACGGCCTTTTACAGCCATCATGGGTGGTGCAAAAGTTTCTTCGAAAATCACTATCATCGAAAATATGCTCGATAAGGTTGATAACCTGATCATTGGTGGTGGTATGACATTCACTTTCGTAAAAGCCCACGGTGGAAAAATTGGCAGCTCGCTTTGCGAAGATGACTTCCTTGAAACAGCACTCCGCATTGAAAAAATTGCGGCTGAAAAAGGGGTAAAAATTATTATGGCTCATGATGTTGTTGCTGGAGATGCTTTCTCTGCCGATGCAAATACTCAGATTTGCGATGCCAACAACATTCCTGAAGGATGGTTGGGATTGGATGCTGGCCCAGAAAGCATTAAAGACATGCAGAAAGTAATCGAAGAATCGGGAACTATTCTGTGGAACGGACCTGTTGGCGTTTTCGAATTCGAAAAATTTGAAGCTGGTTCACGTGCTGCTGGTAATGCTATTGTTACTGCTACTAAAAAAGGAGCATTCTCACTTGTAGGCGGTGGAGACTCAGTAGCTTGTGTCAACAAGTTCGATCTTGCCGAAGGCGTTTCATACATTTCAACTGCCGGTGGCGCTTTGCTCGAATACCTTGAAGGACGTATACTCCCGGGAATTGCAGCTGTTAAAGAATAACGATTATATTTTTATAACATACAACCCCGGAATTTCCCTCCGGGGTTTCTTTTTTAAGTTAACCAAAATATCATTCGACACATTTTCAAAATACAAATCATTTTCAACAAAGGAATTTTTACATCAATTTAACAACCCCATTTTTCAAAAAAAACGATCTTTAGGACCGAGTTTTTTAATCGGTTTTATTGAATTTCAACACGCTGAATAGTAAACAAAAACCTTGAACTAAAACAAATGTCGGTTAATACAATATATGTGCATGAAATAGTATGATATTCAATTGCACTTCGGCATTGGACAACAAAAACTTAAATAGCTGCTTATGGCAGTAAAATTGGATTATTGCGTAATTTAGTGGCGTACAATAAATAAAAAGTAATGAAAGGTAAAATAGTAGTCACCGGAGGTACCGGTTACATTGGATCACATACCGTTGTTGAACTAATCAATGAAGGATACGAAGCAATAATTATTGATAATCTCTCAAACTCGTCGGCCGAAGTGCTGAAAGGAATTGCTGAGATAACCGGGGTTAAACCCATTTTTGAACAATTCGACTTAACAGACCAAGCCCGCTTAACCCGTTTTTTTGAATCTCACAAAAACATCGATGCCATAATACATTTTGCGGCCAGTAAAGCCGTAGGCGAATCGGTTCAAAAGCCCTTATTATACTATCGGAATAACATGGTTTCTTTGGTAAACATTTTGGAAAGTATGCAAAATTTTGCTGTCCGAAATCTAGTATTTTCGTCATCGTGTACAGTATACGGAGAACCCGATGCATTGCCAGTAACCGAAAAATCGCCAATAAAAGAAGCCAGTTCGCCTTATGGCAATACGAAACAAATTTGCGAAGAAATAATTCGTGATACCTTAAAAGTCACCCCACAGTTAAGTGCAATTTCTCTCCGATACTTTAACCCAATTGGAGCCCATCGTTCGGCACTTATTGGTGAATTACCTATTGGTGTGCCTGCGAACCTAGTGCCATTCATCACCCAAACCGCTGCCGGAATACGTGAAAAACTCAGCATTTATGGAGATGATTACAACACCCCCGACGGCACTTGTATTCGTGATTATATTCACGTTGTAGATTTAGCCAAAGCGCATGTTTGTGCCATTAACCGGCTGGTTGAACAAAAAGCAGAAACAAATTACGAAGTATTCAACGTAGGTACAGGACGTGGACTAAGCGTGATGGAATTAGTGAATACTTTCGAGAAAGTTAACCAAGTTGCGGTTAACCGACAAGTTGTTGGTCGCCGCGAAGGGGATATTGTTGCCGTTTATGCCGATACAACGCTTGCGAACCAAGTTCTTGGCTGGAAAGCCCAAAGTAGTCTGGAAGAAACGTTACTCTCGGCGTGGAAATGGGAGAAAAATATACGGGGAATAAAATGATATATTACTGAATTACTGAATTACTGAATTACTGAATTACTGAATTATATAAAATAGAAATGATTAACAAGAAACTAAGCCGTAAAGAATTTTTCACCATTGCAGCACGCTATGGTTTAGCTGCTTTGTTAGTGTTACTGGCCGGATTTCTTGTATCAAAAAGAAATATAAACAACCAAGAAGTATGCACCAACGACAAATTATGCAGAAGTTGCAATAAAAGAAGAAATTGCACAATAAAAGATAATTAGTCTGTCCTATAGTAAATGAGAATTATTATACAATAGAAGCAATTGGGCATGGGGGAAGAAAAAAAATATAACCGTCGTGATTTTCTGGCTACAGGGGCTCGTTTCTCACTTGCTTTTGGTGTACTTGGACTTGCAGGAATTGCCGCGCAAAACTCGCGAGCCGGGGGAACAGTTTGGCAGATCGACCCTTTCAAATGTACCCAGTGCGGGCGCTGTGCTACCGACTGTGTGCTGAGCGAGTCGGCGGTGAAATGCGTTCATGCCTACGACCTGTGCGGTTACTGCGATCTGTGCGGCGGCTACTTTAAACCGGGCGTTACCGACCTCAACACCGGAGCCGAAAATCAGCTTTGCCCCACAGCGGCTATTGAACGCAAGTTTATTGAAGAACCTTATTTTGAATACATTATCAATGAAGAACTTTGCATCGGTTGTGGCAAATGCGTAAAAGGTTGCACCTCGTTTGGCAATGGTTCACTGCATTTGCAAATCCGTCACGACTTGTGCGACAATTGTAATGAATGCGCCATTGCAAGGGTTTGCCCGTCAGATGCTATTCGTCGTGTTCAGGCCAATGATCCTTATCTTATAAAAGGTGATTTCACTGCTTCAGAAAAAACAACATGGACTAATAAGATTTAACCATAGAAGAGCAAAATGAGCCAACAAACAGATCAAAAAGGAAATTGGATATTTTTTCCACTAAAAACCAACGATACAAGGACATCAAGCATAACGATCATACAGTTAGTAGTTGTTCTGATTTCACTTTGTCTCTTTTTAGTTATTTCTGGATCCTCATTTGGCCAGCAGCAACGCTTCCCGAAACCTGAATTCGAAACCGGCTACACCCAACCATCGCCTACCACACCCGAGCCTCGTGCCGATTTTATGGCCTGGGTTGATGTTTCAGTACTGGTTTTGGTAATGGCGCTGGCCGCATGGTTTGTTATCAAAAAAAGGTCTCGTAAAGGGATCCTTTGGCTCAGCATCTTCTCGCTGGCCTATTTTGGCTTTTATCGCGAAGGGTGCGTGTGCTCCGTAGGTTCCATCCAGAATATTGCCCTAACCCTGTTCGACTCGGCCTATGCCATCTCCATACCTATCATCCTCTTTTTTGTATTGCCACTCATCTTTTCGCTTTTCTTCGGAAGAGTGTTTTGTGCGGCAGCTTGTCCGCTGGGGATGATTCAGGATTTGGTGATTATTAAACCCATTTCGATTCCGGTTTGGTTACGGAAGTCTTTAGGATTTCTGCCTTACATCTACCTTGGATTAGCCGTGTTGTTGGCGGCCACCGGCTCTGAATTCATTATTTGTCGTTACGATCCGTTTGTAGGCATCTTCCGTCGCAGCGCCGAGTTCAGCATGATTGTGCTGGGCATCGCCTTCCTGCTGATGGGACTGTTTGTGGCGCGTCCTTACTGCCGGTTTCTCTGTCCCTACGGGGTACTGTTAGGTTGGACTTCGCGCTTCTCGAAATATCACATGAGCATTACGCCTGCGAAATGCATCCAGTGCAAACTTTGCCAGGATTCATGCCCGTTCGATGCCATCGATCGTCCTTCAGAACAGTTAAAACCCGAGCAGAAAACCGAAAATAAAAAGAGGTTCACCATTTATGCCCTTCTCATTCCGGTTTGGATTTTCATCGGCGGATTTGCCATGAGCCAGGCACACGGTTTCCTGTCGAAAGCCCACCCCGATGTGTACATGGCCGAGATGCTGATTAAACATCCCGAATTGAAAAACGACAAGAACAATATCGACATACAAACTTTCTTGGCATCAGAAAAAACCATGGATCAACTGGTGACTGAAGCCAAGTTGGTTCAGACAAAATATTACACCGGAAGCTGGATTTTCGGAGGTTTCCTCGGGTTAGTCATTGGCATTATGCTGATGAACCAGTTCGTCACCCGCCGCCGCGACAGTTTCGAACCCAACCGGGTAGGTTGTTATAGTTGCGGAAGGTGCATGAAGAATTGCCCGGTGAAGAAATGAAGGCGGTTGAAAAGGGAAAACAATAGAAGGCGATAGGAAACCCACCCCCAGCCCCTCCAAGGAGGGGAGTCAGTTTCTGCAAACTTGAAAGAATAGAAAATCAAATTGAGATTGAAAAAATATTGAATAAAAGGTAGAAACTTACAAATACGCACGCCCTCATTCCCCTCCTCGGAGGGGTTAGGGGTGGGTAAAAACGAAACAATGAAGCAAAAAATCATTCCATACAATCCAAACTTAAAAGCCTTGGCAAAACAGCTAAGGCAGAACATGACGCTTTCGGAAGTGTTGCTGTGGAATGAATTGAGCGGAAAGAAAATGCATGGATTAGATTTTGATCGTCAACGACCAATTAATAATTTCATTGTTGATTTTTATTGCAAGGAATTGAACCTAGCCATTGAAATAGATGGCGATAGCCACGATTGCAAATATGAAGAGGATTTGAAAAGACAGGAGAAATTGGAACCATTGGGAGTCAAATTCCTGCGCTTTTTAGATATCGATATAAAGAAAGACATGAGCAATGTTTTGCGGGAGATTGAACACTGGGTATTGGAACATAAAAGTTCAGAATAAAACCCACCCCAAACCCCTCCATGGAGGGGAGTCAGTTTCTGCAAACATGAAATAAGGAATCTTTGAATAGTGAAAAATAGAATATTGAATAAAAGATTGTAAGAAACATACTCACGTTCCTATTCCATTCTTTGGAGGGGTTAGGGTGGGTAAAACGATAAATGATTCATGGACAAACCAACTAAAATACGTCTTGCCACAAACGCCGCAATCATTGCAGGCATCTTTTCGGCACTCATCAGCATACTGATGCTGTTCAACTATTTCCAGCTTTCGACCAACGACCCGATCGAGAGTGAAACCCTGACGGCATTGGTTGAGCGACTGAAGAGCGACCCCAACAATGAACAGTTACTGTCAGAAATCCGAGCCTTCGACCTCATGGCACGTAAGGCGTACTTCACGTCGAAGTGGCAAATTGAAACCGGGGGAATCCTGCTCTTGCTAGGTGCTATTATCATTGTGGTCTCGCTGCGCTACTATTTCAGCGCCACCAGCAAAATTGAAGAACCTTCGGAAGTAAAACTTTCGCAAAATATGGCCCGTTTGCTCTCTTCAATATGGATTTTAGGATTGGGTGCGTTGGTATTTGTGCTGGCGTTAGGATCGTCGTTTTTATCGGTAAATCAATTGAACAACTACGATCCTTTATTGATTGCGGTTCAGGATAGTACTACTGCAACGCAGGATGCCATTGAGGTGGTCGATATCTCCTCCTCTTCCAATACGCTTACTGCAGATACAGCGGCCACATCGGCATCAGCAAACACGCCTGCCGATTCGGTGGCTGCACCAGTAGCTTTAGTCGCCCAAACGCCTTCTTTGTCTGAGATCAAAAAGCAATCAAATAGCTTCCGTGGACCACTTGGTAACGGGGTCTGGACGAGTAAAAATATCCCCTCTTCGTGGGATATAGCTGCCGGAACCAACCTGAAATGGAAGGTAAAAGTTCCAAAGAAAGGATATAATTCTCCGGTAATATGGGGCGACAAACTTTTCCTTTCGGGTGCCGATGCTTCCGAACGCTGGCTTTACTGCTACGACCGCAACACGGGAAATCTGCTTTGGCAGCATCAGGCCAACAACATTGCCGGATCGCCTGCCACACCGCCCAAAACCACCGACGATACCGGGCTTGCAGCACCTTCAGTCACGACCGACGGGAATATCGTAGTTGCCATTTTCGGCACCGGCGACATTCTGGCATGCAACTTCACGGGAAACCGTGTTTGGGCAAAAAACCTTGGAATTCCGGCCAACCATTACGGCCACTCATCGTCGCTTATTTACTGGAAGGGCAAAGTCATTGTACAGTTCGATACCAACAAAGAACGCAAGCTCATGGCCCTCGATATCAACACCGGAAATTCGGTTTGGGAAACGCCGCGCACTTCACACATTTCGTGGGCATCGCCAATATTGGCCGAAATCGGTGGGAAAATGCAAGTGATCACTTCATCGGAGCCGACAGTAGCTGGTTATGATGTAGAAACCGGGAAAGAGCTTTGGAAAAACGATTGTATGATGGGTGAAGTTGGGCCTTCGCCCGCATTTGGCAGCGGATTGGTATTTGCTGCCAATGAATACGCCACCCTCGCAGCAATTGACCCTTCGAACGGATCTAAAGTATGGGAGAACAATGAATATCTGCCCGAGGTTGCCAGTCCGGTTGTCTCTGAAGGATTGCTCTTTATTGCAACAAGTTATGGTGTTCTGGCATGTTACGACGCTAAAAGCGGAACAAAACATTGGGAAGAAGATTTTGGCGAAGGCTTCTACTCAAGTCCGGTAGTTGCCGACGGCAAGCTCTTCGCTTGCGATACAAAAGGAGTTGTTCATATTAGAAAAGTAGCCGCCGAAGCTTCAAAAATTGCTGATATACCAATGGGTGAAAAAATTATGTCGACCCCTTCGTTTGCTAATGGATGCATTTTTATTCGGAGTACAGAAAACTTGTATTGCATTGGCAATTAGGAACATTTTCAAAAAATATTTGTTTATTCAATTAAAACTGCACTATGCAAAACAAAATGATAAAATATTTTTTGTTGGTTCTGGCCATTCTCATTGTTGCAATTATTGCTACGAATTACATTGGGAATAAGCCCAAAAATGCCAAGCAGAATCCATATGAATACAATGTTGAAGAGTTTAAAACGGTTCCCGATTCGTTAATAAGTCACACTGAGGTTAGGCAGGTGAAAATTACTGTGAAACAGCATGGAAGCCTTACTTCTTTCGATAATACTATCTGGTTTTCAGCAGATAACAGCGTGAAAAATCTTTCTCTGGAAGGCAAAATCCTTGCTGATTTTACAGTAAGCGAACCTGTTAGGGCTATAGCTGTAACCAGTGATCTCGTTGTTGTAGCCTACGAAAAAAAGTTTGCCGCCTATTCTCACGATGGCGAAAAAGCATTCGAATCAGATGTGATTACCGATAGCACTTACATCACCTCGGTAGCCTTTCTCAATGGAAAAATTGTGATTGCTGATGCCGGAAAGCGCAAGATCTACATCTACGACAAAAATCTGAAAGGAAGAGAGATAGAAGGTATTTCCGGTGCAAAAAACCTGCATGGTTTCGTTATCCCAAGTCCTTATTTTGATGTTGCCGTTAGCGCATCGAATGAACTTTGGGCCGCCAATACTGGCATGCATTCGCTCCAACACTACGATGAAAATGGAAATCTGCTCGATTCCTGGGAGAAAATATCGAACAACATTGATGGTTTCTGCGGATGTTGCAATCCGGCACATTTTGCGTTAATGAACGATGGACGGTTTGTCACCAGTGAAAAAGGGCTTACGAGAATTAAAATCTATAGTCGAACAGGAGAACTTGAATCTGTAGTTGCAGGTCCCGATGTTTTTGTAGAAGATGGACATGCTCCTGAAGTTGCTGTAATTGGCGATACTGTAATAGCCCTAGATTTCGATAGAAAAATGATCCGAATCTTTGGGAAACGTGAGTCCAAATAACTGAAAAGTCAATATCCAAATTCATTTTTGCATCAAGTCCCTTCAGTATCCATACTAAAATGCTCCTGGGGTAGTTTTTTCCATAGTAAATGTTTATTGCAAAATAGATTGGTATGCCTATTTTTGTACTAAAAGATACAACATTCAATTTGCATCCGTTTAAGCTTATCAGCAAGTAAAATTTATACGTAATTAAGATGAAAAAAATTATCATAACCGGAGGCGCCGGATTCATTGGTTCTCATGTAGTTCGCAGATTTGTTAGAAAATATACCGATAGTCAGATATTTAACCTCGATGCATTAACCTACGCTGGCAATCTCGAAAACTTATCCGACATAAAAGATTGCAGCAATTATACTTTTGTAAAAGGCGACATCACCGACGGAGACTTCATAACCAAGCTTTTCGAAGAACACCAATTCGACGGAGTGATCCATTTGGCCGCCGAAAGCCATGTCGACCGGTCGATTACAAACCCTATGTCATTCATTTTGACTAATATCGTCGGGACAGTTAACTTATTGAACGCCGCAAACCACATCTGGAAAGGAAATTACGAAGGCAAACGTTTTTACCATATCTCGACCGACGAAGTATATGGTTCGCTGGGAGAAGAAGGATTTTTCACCGAAGAAACCCATTATGATCCGCAAAGCCCTTATTCTGCATCGAAAGCCAGTTCAGACCACTTGGTAAGGGCATACCACAACACCTATGGTTTGCCGGTAGTACTTTCGAACTGTTCAAACAATTACGGGCCAAATCAATTCCCTGAAAAACTCATTCCGCTAATAATTAACAACATAGAAAACAATAAACCCCTTCCGGTATACGGTCAGGGCTTAAATGTACGCGATTGGCTTTATGTTGAAGACCATGCCTCTGCTATCGATCTCATTTTCAATAAAGGGGAAATTGGCGAGACATACAACATCGGAGGAAACAACGAATGGCGCAATATCGACATAGTGAAAAAAATATGTGAAATAATGGATCGCAAATTGGGCCGGGAAAACGGCACCTCAGAAAAACTAATAACGTATGTGAAAGATCGTGCAGGTCACGATTTGCGGTATGCTATTGATGCAACTAAAATAAAAAAATGCTTAGACTGGGAGCCCTCACTTCAATTTGAAGAAGGAATTGAAAAAACAGTTGATTGGTACCTTGCCCATAAAGATTGGATGGAAAGAATTACCTCGGGCGACTATCAGAAGTATTACGAAGAAATGTATTCACAACGGTAACATTGGAAAACCTGCTGATTATAACTCCTGTAAAAGATTCGATTGTTGTTGCAAGCGAGGCCATTACGCGTGTTTGTCAATCGAAAAAAAATTATCGGTACCGTGTTTACAACGATAGAAGTTTGCCCGAGAGCCGTACCGTGCTCGAACATGGTTCTATTTTAGGTTACGAACTGATCAATATCGAAGACTTTACTGATTCCCCTTCACCAAATTACCGTTTTACATTAATTGATGCACAGCAAATTGCCCTCCAATCTGGCTCACACCTTCTTATTGTCGAATCGGATGTTTATGTGAAACCCGACACCATCGAGCAACTCTTGCATCACGCCAAAACTATTGATAATTGCGGAATTGTAGCTGCCCTTACGACCGATGAAAATGGAATTATAAACTTTCCTTATCTTCACATTAAACAAGCCCAGCAAGGACTAAAAAAAACCCGCCATAGAATTAGCTTTTGTTGCACCCTGCTTACTTACGATCTACTCAAATCATTCGATTTTAATTCATTATCTCCAAAGAAGCATTGGTTCGATGTACAGATATCAAAAAAATCGAGAACTTTGGGTTTTCAGAACCTGATTGATACAAACCTAACAGTAACCCATTTACCCCACAGTAGCCGCCCCTGGAAAAGCCTGAAATACAAAAACCCACTGAAATACTATTTGCGCAAATACCTGAAAAAGCTCGACCGAATTTAATACTGAAAATTACATCAGTGATATATTGCTAACAACCTAATAAACAGTGCTATGAAAAATATTTTCATTATTATAGCCATGCTCTTCGTCCTGCTTGTGAAGCCAGTTTTTTCTGAGAATAACTCCAAAAACAGACTAATCGTTTTAACCGATATTGAAAATGAACCCGACGATACACAGTCGATGATTCGGCTTTTGCTTTATAGTAACGATATAGACATCAAAGGGTTAATAGCCACAACGTCCTGCTGGCTCAGAACCAGTGTACACCCGGAATCGATTAAAAAAGTGATTGAAGCCTACCGAAGCGTACTTCCCAATTTACGGCTTCACGATCCGGCCTTCCCAAGTACTGAATCGTTGTTATCGACAGTAAAACAGGGACTTCCGATTTACGGGATGCAAGGTGTAGGTCAGGGAAAAAGCTCTGAAGGATCGGAGTGGATCATAAAAATATTGGAAGAACCCGACGAAAGACCACTGTGGATATCAGTTTGGGGAGGATCGAACACTCTGGCGCAAGCTCTTTATACGATCAACCAAACCAAACCGAAAGTAGAAGTTGAAAAACTGATTTCGAAATTACGAGTTTATACAATTTCAGATCAGGATGATAGCGGAATTTGGATCAGGAATAACTTCCCAACTCTTTTTTACATTGTAAGCCCCGGCGATGAGTACGGAAATGCAACATGGATTGCAATGAACGAATATTTTGAAGGGGCAAACAACAATGTTGTGAGCAATAGCTGGTTGGCTGAAAACATTCAACAAGGGCATGGCCCCTTGGGAACAAACTACCCCGACGTAGCGTATGGAATGGAAGGCGACACACCCTCGTGGTTGTCTCTCATAAACAATGGATTAAATAACCCAGAACATCCCGAATGGGGCGGTTGGGGAGGAAGATATGAAAAGTATAAGCCCGATTTTTCTAAGCAGAAAAAGGGAACTTCAGGAGTTCCTTCCGAACCCGAAACCCGCGAAATATGGACCAATGCCAGCGATGAATACACCCCTCACGTTTTTAACAACCACGGGCGAACAGTTAAGATTGGTTCAAATTCCTATTCAGGGGATAAAGTTTCCCTATGGCGGTGGAGGGAAGATTTCCAGCACGATTTTGCAGCCCGAATGGACTGGTGCATTAAACCCTACAGCGAAGCCAATCACCCGCCGGTTGCAAAACTGGCTATTGATGAGGAAATTACCGTAAAATCGGGGCAAGGATTTAGCCTTAACGCTTCTGGTTCGTACGACCCTGATGGCGACAACATCAGTTACCTTTGGTTCAATTATCCCGAAGCCGGTTCTTATAAAAAGAAGATTGCCATAGATTCTGCCGAAAACATGTATAAAGCTTGGGTTACTGCTCCTGTGGTCGACAAAAAAGAAACCGCTCACTTTATTTTGAAAGTAAGTGACAAAGGAACTCCGAGCCTCTCAAGATATAAGCGAGTGATTGTTAATATATTACCGGAGTAATTGGTTGATGGGTTCAAGGGGCTAGCCGTGCTGTTTCCCAGGCTCCCGAACGAAGATGATACTCTATCCGGTCGTGAAGACGATGAGGGCCACCTTGCCAAAACTCAAAATAAGAAGGGTTAAGCAAATATCCACCCCAATGATCTGGCCTAAGCAACGGTTCTCCTAAATCGAGGAGATGTTTTCGCCGTGTCTCAAGAAATATGCGATCAGGGATTTCATCACTTTGCGGAGAAATTACAGCACTGACGCGACTTTCATAAGGTCGTGAAGAAAAATACTGATCGGAGATTCTCACGTCGGTTTTCGAAACTTGGCCTTGAACCCGGACTTGCCGCTCGAGAGAAGGCCAGAAGAAACAGGCAGAGACCTTGGGGTTCAACGAAATTTCTTGCCCTTTACGGCTGGAATAATTGGTGAAAAAAACCAAGCCCTCTTCGGTAAGAAATTTCAATAAAACAACCCTAGACGAAGGCTGACCATCAGTCCCGACTGTTGACAATACCATAGCTGAATGTTCTTCACAATCAGCCCTTTCGGCCTCGGTGAGCCAAAGCGTTAATTGCTTCAATGGATCGGGATCGACCCCATCGGCTTCGAGCCGTTTTTTTCCATAATTACGCCGGATATCTGATAAATCCATATCGATCTGTTTTCGAAATGCAACAAAAATTCATTTGAAAAGTTTATTTTTGAAATGTCGACTAAAATGAAAAAAAACAAGGCAATGCAATCAAATTCAAAATTCGGGATCAAAGATATTGTAGTCATTTTTCTGGTAATCGTTCTGGCCGTTATGGTCGTATTGTATTTCACTAAACGCAACGAACACAATAAAATCGTTAGTGAACTGAATGCAGAAAAAGATTCAATAAAAGTTGAGCTTTCGCAAATGTTGATCAACTACGATTCGCTTAAAACCAACAACGAGCAATTGAACGAAAACTTATTGATGACCCAATCGGAAATAAAAAATCTTTTGGTTGAAATTGAGCAAGTTAAGCGAGCAAGTGTAATCGAGGTTTCTAATTACAAAGACAAGGTGAATACCCTGAGGGGAATTATGAAAGACCTATACAACCAAATCGATTCGCTAAACGAACGAAATAAAATTCTTTACGCCGAAAATGTCGAAGTAAAGCAACGGTATACTGCAGTTCAGTCGAAAAATGAGCAGCTGACCAAAGAAAAAGACGAACTTGCACAAACTGTAAAAATGGCTCAAATACTTGAAGCACTGAGCCTTAGGATTAGTGGCCTTAACCCAAGGGATAAAGAAACCGACCGTATTTCTAAAACTCAAAAAATTATGGTAAGCTTCACCCTGAGCAAGAACCTTACTGCAGTTCGTGGGGCTAAAAACATTTATGTCAGAATTATGCGTCCCGACCAGTTGCTGCTTGTTGAGAGCCAATCTGCACTTTTCGAATTCGAAGATTTGAAAATCCCTTACTCGGCCAAACGCGAAGTAAACTATGAAGGAAATGAATTGCCTGTAAATATTTTCTGGGATAACAGCGGCCATGAACCACTCATTCCTGGCACCTATACTATCGATGTTTTTGCCGATGGGTATAATATTGGAACAACTAAATATCTGTTTAAAAACTAATTGACTACTTAGGATGGACAATCCGGTGAATAATAGCGGTAACGAAACCGATATCTGTTTTCATGGGATAAACCTATCCGGAGCATTGGTTGCGCTGGCCGCATTGCAGAGTGGATGTAAGGTTTCGATAGAATTAAACCAAAAACCAGATTTACAGTTTCTTCCCGAACTTATTGCGCTCTATCCGATTTCAGCTTTCGAGCTGCCAAATTCTGTTTCGCGGTTTAAACTGCTTCAGAAAATCGCCGGATTTTATCCAACGTTAGTTTACCCGCAACGCTTGCTCACCCTGGTGGAAGATACCCGGTTGAAGGCCAAAAAACTTTCTTTATTCGATCTGCTTCTCGGTCGCGAACGCGAAGAAGCTTCTATGCCGGTACGATTTTCGAAATACGATCAATACAAATCTATTGAGCAGTTTTTTGAGAATGGAGCTATGATAAGCGAATTCCGGTTCGACAGAAATATGTTGTTGATCGGCCTGCTCGGTGAATGCAGCAAAGCAGGTGCGCGTATCTTTATAAATTCCAGCAGCATAAAGTCGAAGGCTACCGTTTTTTGTACTCAACAGCCTGCCCTTAGGCAAATATACTTTTCTGAATCAGAGTTCCTGTTTAAAAACAACCTTAGAATTGTAATGCCCCAGTACGAAATATTGCTCCAGAAAACAGAAAATGGTTTTATCGCTGAATTTCAAACAAAACAAAAAAATATTACCGCTGATTTTTGCCAGAAAGCCGCGAAATATTTACAAATGGCAGGTGCAAAACAACCTGAAGACCAAATCATTGATGCCATGTTAAAGCTGTTCTCTGATAAAGAAGAATCTTTAAATCATGACAGCAAACAAATAATCATCAGAGATACAAATCTTTATGCCTTAAAAAAAGAATGCAATGCTGCTGCTTCATCAATATCGAGGAAAATCAGAAAAAGAATAAAATTCAGAACTTGGTTCAACAAAAGAGAAACAGCAAATATCGATACTACAGCTTTCAAACAAATAATGGCAGACTGTGACGAAAAATTCGATTTGGCAAAACAAACCGGGATTGATTATCATCGCTTTTGTTATTACTATTACCGTTTCAGTAAAGACATTGATATCCTTACCGAACAAGCGTATGAAGAAATGAATTCAACCAGGAACGACCCTGAAAAGATTTGGGAAAAAGTTGAAAAACAATATCTGGACAACCTATTGCTTTTCCGTTAATATAACAGATAACCAGTGTCTTAAAATTATTTTCTGATCGAAAATATATGACAGAAACTTACGAATAGCTTATGGCTTAAACTTTCCATACAGCACATTAACTTGGTTTGGTAAATTTCAGTTTCTTACAACAAAAAAATAAAAACCCAGAAAAGATCACTCTGGAAAGGCTTGATAAACATCGAAAAACTGAAATTAATCTGCGCTAAAGTATGGTTCAACCGCATGTTCCTCCATGTATTCCGAAATACGGTCAGTCTCATTAGTGGGTACAAAATCAAGAAATTTCGAAGCTTTAACTTGTGCCCAAGTATTGTGCTGTTTGCTGTTTTGCTTGCTCGGTTCGTCGCCAATTATAAAGTAGTTGCCTGTTTCGTTGTTCGATTCGAAAGTTTTCATCAACACAAACAAGTTCGACAGCGGAGCATCAAGGTTATAGCTTGGCAGATTGAAATCGGTGATCTTACCAACCACCGGACGATCATTCTTTCCTATAAAATCTAATTCAACGGGCATAATAAGTCCCGGAATTTTGCCTGTTTCAATGCAAAAATCCAAATTAACATGTTTCGTGATGGCCGGATAAAGCTTTGCTTTTACGGTTTCTATAAACGATGTTTTAGACACTTGTCCCGCTTCTTCAAAAATAAATTCACGATAGAGGTGTTCAAACAATAAATCCGATACTTCCACATCAATTTTCACAGGTTCGTTAAAGGTGAGTGTCGAATTACTGTAACGCGCCAGATAACGCAAATACTCTATTGAAAATGGGTGTTGGTTGTTGTCGGTTATTGGGAACAAAGCATTGCTGTCGGTGCTCCTGTTTTGACCAGCACCAGCAGCTGTGCTTTCGATGTTTTTCAGCGAAGTTTTCAGCAGTTGAAATGCTTCTTCGGAGAAAAACCGGTGCATTAGCGATAATTTGGTTTTGGAATAGCAGAACCAAACCCGTTGTTCATCGGCCATTACCAACCCTATTGATAACTGTTCGGAGATAATTGAGTTGACCGAAGCAAATATAACTGAATAATAGGTGTTCATAGTCAATTTAGATAAAGAAAACAGGCAAAATAGTTGACAAAGAGCCTATCTGTCAAAACTCAAATCCGAACAAAGTTCCACTTTCATCCCGATCATGGAGCCTTAAAATAACATCTTTATCGTCGAAATAAACAATTTCATCATTCTCATCGAGAGGAAGATCCGCTTTGATTGCAGAAAGGACATATTGAAGGTCGTATTGTGAAGTCAATGTTTTAATTAACTCAATAAGCCGGTTTTTTATTCCATTGTCTTGCTGTGAAAGGACATCGTCGTGATAAACAAACCGAAAATAAGATTCAGAATTATAGGAAGTAAGAATAGCTAAATCGAAAGCGACACAAAGCAGTTTTTTGTAAGTGTTACCTTCGTCTTTTGCGGTTTCCTTTTGTTCATCTAGCTTGCTGTGAACTTTAGGAGGGACAAAATCGACATTGTTACTCGAATTGATTTTCCAAGATAAATGGGCAGATTCGTCCATGATCGTTTTGTAATATTCCGAAAATTTTGTTCTAATTTCTGAATATCGCATGTTTTTTTCAGTACTTCCGTATAATTGCTTCAATTGCAGGACAGTTCCCTGAATTGCTTCTTCTAGCCCTTTAATATTCTCTTCTTTTTGAATAATTGTATCAATCTTGTTGATTTTTTCTTTAATAGAAAAAAGTTGCCCTTCTGTTTTTACAAGATTTTTTTGATGGTTTTTAAATTTCTTAAAACTATCGGTATCCTGAATAAAAGAGAGTAGCTCTTCTTTCCTTTTATTCAGTGTTTGCAGCTGGTTGTTGATTTCTGATAACTCAGATGACTTTTTTCCCAAAGAAGATTTTAGAAGTTTATTTCTTTCAATGGTTAGCTTATTATTAAAATCAATCAGATTGGCGTAATCTTGCTTTAACTGATCAGGAAATAAAATTTGCGATTCCCTGAAAACCTTATCAACTTTGTTTAAATCGAAGGCAAACTTATTTTTTAACGATTTCCTTAAACGGTCAATTTCATAGTTGAGATTGTATGCTGTTGAATTTAATTGACTGATAGATGTCTCGATATCTTCAATGCCTCTTTTTACCAATTCTTTGTCTTGCTCATAAAAGTTGAACCGATCAAGCTGTTGTTCTGTATCTCGAACTTCCTTTTCGATATCCTGCATTTGAGCGACATAATCATCACGATCATCCACTCTAATTGAATACTCTCTCTTTAGATTATCAATAAACTTATTAATCTCCTTGATTTGCTCATCGTTTTGGTATTTTAGTTCAAGAAGAGTTCCATCAAATCCCAAAAGATCAAACATAAACGGTTTCCAGAAGATGTGTTGCCCTTGAAATTTTGACAACTGATAAACATCAGAATAATCGTCGGGTGGTGTACGAAGGCTGTAACTTAACGCTTTTCTGTAATCGTATGATTTGTTAGAGAAAAAATCTAAAGATAAATATTCTGCAAGCTGTTTTCGCGCCTTCTCGATTGTTAAGTCAGGAAACTCCCAGCTAAATGGTGGCCTAAATTCGTTTGTTGAAGCATCATTAACTGCAAAAGATATTTTTGTATTGTTTTTAGCTGCCCGTTTTATGGTGAGATACTGCCCTGAATTAAGCAAGATTTCCAAATAGAAAACATGATTTTGAAAATGCTCCTTTTCATGTTTTAATAGAAAATGATCCTTGTTGATTTTTTTAAGGAATAAGAAATCTATTAATTCAGCTATTTTAGTTTTTCCAAGATCATGCTGATTCTTTTTCTCTTTTATATCTGTTTTTACGTCAGCATAGACCACATTGATCCCATTCAAATTAAACTGGATGTTTTGAAAACCAGGTTGATTGCAGTATAATTTACTTAGTTTCATGGTTCAATGTAAATGAATCTGTTTCTTGTTGATAATTTAGTTTTCCTAACAAAAAGAGGAAATTTAAGGCATACGGATAGTTTTCTTTTGATTCTTCGCCCAACGTATCAATTACTTTTTTCAAAAGAGAATCATAACTAACCGCATAAAAAGCATTCAGTTGCTTTAAAATGAAAGCACTGATATTTATAACCGAAAAATCGGGGTTTGTATGCCTGTCGGGTCTTATCATTCTTTTAAACCAATTTCGCAATTGTAATACATGTAATGTAAAAACGTAGTTACATGTCTTTTAGTTCCTTTTAACTCTTTACTGCCGTCACAAATTATCTTATAAATAAACAAGAAAATCTCTTCAAAGGCATCAAAATTATCTCTTTTTATTGTAATCAGGCTGCTGAGTTCCGAAACAACATCGAAATAGTAATCTTTTATCTCTTCATTCTGGGGTGATGCCAAAAATCGCTCAATCTTTTCAAAATCCATTAACGATTTGGCTGCAATTTCATTTTGAAAGTATTCTTCACCTAATCTGTTTTTCTTGTTTTTCTCTTTTTTGTCAATATAGCTATAATCATGTTTTATCCGGTCAACTTCTGCTTTTAAATCGTTCTCAATGAAGCGAATTTGGGTTTTAAAAGCAAGAATGATTTCCTTTATCTCTTCATCCGAAAAATCAAAAGGGATATGGAGTAAATCTAAACGGTATTGCCGAACAATCTCTTTATGTTGATTAAGAAATCTGTCATTAATTGTTTCTTTACCAATGATTACGGATCTTTCAACACCTGTTTCTTTTATAATTTTTTTGAGCAGTTCTTCACCTTTTATTCCGGTATATTTCCGGTTTGTAAAAAGCATGTAGCAATCAATGTCTCCGGCTTCTTTTAGTTTCTTTATTTTTATGATCTCATCCTTCACAATTTTTACAAAATCAGGATCAGAACATGATGCAATTGGATTATTGGTATGTTTTGCTTGAATAATGAATTTACCAGACCAAGGATTAACATTGTCAGGATAATCCTGAGCCGTTCCCGTAAATTTACCGTCACGGCCACCATCTTTCCCGGGAGAAAAAGAAATAACTCCTGTCCCAAGTATTTTATGGCAAATGGTATTGATAAGGTCTTCAAAAGTTGAGTCACCAAGAAGTTCTAATCGGTAATCCATGAATTGTTAATTTAGAGAATGTTAACTCGGTTATAAAGCTACAAAAACTTTTAAGATATACATAGACTATTTTCTCAGTAATATTAACTTCAATTAAAAAATTTGGATTTAATATTTTCCCGGATATTTGACTTTCAATGTTATACCTCATTAACATCTCCCTTTTTTGTTTTTTCATTCTTTCAACCTATTTTTGGATCAACCATTAAATCAAATGAACCATCCAAATCGAAAATCTATGAAGAATTCACTTCTCCTTGCCGTTATTGCCGTTCTGCTTCTGGCAGGTTGTTCAAATAAAGGTCAAAACATTGCCCAGTTCAGGGGTGCTAACCGCGACGGTATTTATAACGAAACCGGGTTGCTTGCTTCGTGGCCTGCCGATGGACCAAAGCTGCTCTGGAAAACCGATGTCATTGGTAATGGCTACGGATCGCCGGTGGTTGCAGACAATAAGCTTTATGTAAATGGCGAGGTCGATACCATTGCCCACCTTTTTGCATTCGACCTGAGTGGTAACCTGCTTTGGAAAACCCCCAACGGACGCGAGTTTAGTGGCGAGGGTTTCTCGGCCGGCTTCCCCGGTTCGAGAACAACTCCTACCATTTACGGTGGGTTGATCTACATCTCGTCGGGACTTGGCCGCATTGCCTGCATCGATGCCGAAACGGGCAAGGAAATCTGGTCGAAACATTTGGTTAACGACTTTGGTGGAGTACTAAATAACTTCGGCTACAGCGAATCGTTGCTGGTCGATGGCAAATTCGTTTACTGCTATCCTGGAGGCGAAGAAACAAACGTGGTTTGCCTCGACCGCCTTACGGGGAACACCGTTTGGACTTCAAAGGGGATTGGAAAGGATGCGGCTTTCTGTTCGCCCATGCTGATTAATCTGCCCGAGCGAAAACTGTTTGTTACCACTGCCAAAGAGGATGTTTTTGCCCTCGATGCATCAAACGGCGAATTGTTGTGGACGTGTTTCGACGACTCGGCAAAATACGACGACGAATATTGCAACACACCAATCTATGCTGATGGTTACCTATACAGCGTTTCGGGAATTGAGAAGGGAAAAGGTGCCATGAAGCTAAAACTTTCGGCTGACGGGAAATCTGTTCAGGAAGTGTGGCATTGTGCCGATGCCAAAAACCTGTATAACGGATTTATTATCAACAATAATCGTCTGTATGCCACATCAACTAAAAAGAAACTTTGGTGTATTGACACGGAAAATGGTTCTGTAATCGATACCTTACGGGGCATGAGCGGAAGCCTTGTTTATGCCGACAAAAAGCTGATCTGTTATGCTGATAATGGAAATGTGAACCTGATCGATATTGCAGGTCCTAAAATGGAGCTCACCGGAAAATTTCAGATTAAGGAGGGATCAAAAGAACATATTGCGTATCCGTTAATCGACAAGGGGGTTTTGTACATCAGGCACGGCAAGGCATTAATGGCTTATCTGATCAGCAAGTAAGAAAACCTGAATTATTCGGTTTTTGGTTCTGTAAAGAATCTCTTTTTAAACCAAAATGCCACATTCACCAATCCAATCATTACGGGAACCTCAACCAGTGGGCCAATTACTCCAGCAAATGCTTCGCCGGAATTGATGCCAAAAATAGCGATGGCTACGGCTATGGCCAATTCGAAATTGTTGCTGGCAGCTGTAAACGATAAGGTTGTTGCTTGCTCGTAATTGGCACCCACTTTCTTGCTCATAAAGAATGAAGCGATGAACATTACCACAAAATAAATCAACAAAGGAATGGCAATCAACACAACATCCATCGGGATTTTCACAATGTATTCGCCTTTGAGTGAAAACATCACAACAATGGTGAATAATAAAGCAATGAGGGTTAACGGGCTTATTTTAGGTGCAAATTTTGTTTCGTACCAAACCTTGCTTTTTACGCGTGTAAGGATGAACCGTGTTAGGAAACCTGCAATCATGGGTATTCCCAAATAGACAAAAACACTTTTCGCTATTTCGCCCATGGTTATTTGCGATACTGTATCGTTTACAGGCACGCCAAACCAGCCTGGCATTATGGCAATAAAAAGATAGGCATAAACCGAAAATAGCAATACCTGAAAAACGGAGTTAAAGGCTACTAATCCAGCTGCATATTGACGGTCACCTTTAGCCAAATCGTTCCAAACAATCACCATGGCAATGCAACGGGCAAGTCCAATAAGAATAATCCCGTACATATAAGGCAGATTGGAATTGTTTTCTCCCGGAAAAATCTTGAAGAAGATTATTGCCAATGCAAACATCAAAACAGGACCAATGATCCAGTTCTGTACTAAGGAAAGACCAAGAATTTTTGTGTTTTTAAAAACATCTCCCAACTCTTCATATTTTACTTTGGCCAATGGCGGGTACATCATTACAATTAATCCGATGGCGATGGGAATATTGGTTGTACCCGATGACATGCTGTTCCAGAATTCGGCTACTTTGGGACTTAACCAACCCATGAAAACCCCTGCAAACATGGCAAGGAAAATCCACAGTGTGAGGTAACGGTCGAGAAATTTTAAACGAGATTTTGATGGCATATATCTTCAATTTAGACGTTTAACAATTGCAATCACAACCACAGTTGACGGTTTTTTCGGCATAAACTGTAATGCTGAAAATACCTGTCCCTGATTTTTTAAATTCATCAATTTCCTGTTGGTTCAAATAATTCAATAAAACTTCATCGGGAATATTGATCACTTTTTCTTTTTGTACTTTGATATTTAAGAGTCCGCTTTCGCTGATTACGTTCAGATATTCATCTTTTTGCATTGCACCGGAAACACAACCTGCATACATTGCAGCAGCGTGTTTGATTTTGTCGGGCAGTTCGCCTTTTAAAACAACATCGGAAACTGAAAGGTGGCCGCCGGGTTTCAGTACCCTGAAAATTTCACTGAAAGCTTTCTGTTTATCGGGTACAAGGTTTAACACACAATTGCTGATGATTACATCTGCTTTGTTGGCTGTTACTGGCATTTTTTCAATGTCGCCCAACCTGAATTCAACATTTGTGTAGTTTAGTTTTTTGGCGTTCTCGCGGGCTTTTTCTATCATTGCCTTGGTCATGTCGATACCTATTACCTTGCCCGTTTCTCCTACTAAAGCTCTGGCCACAAAACAATCGTTTCCGGCACCTGAGCCCAAGTCGATCACTGTATCTCCCATTTTGATCTGGGCAAATTCAGTGGGAATACCACAACCCAAACCTAAATCAGCATCAGGATTGTAGCCTTTAATGTTCTGGTATTCATCGCCAATCATGCTAAACTCCAACTCACCACAACAGCCCGATGAAGCACAGCAAGATGATTGAACCTGAATTTTACTTTGTTGGGCAATCTGGCCGTATTTTTCCTTTACTACCAGCTTTAAATCTTCGGGTTTCATAAACTGGGTTTGATTTGTTCAATTAATAGTTTAATTTTTGATTGCATTTTAGGCCTTAATCTTTTCAAACAACCCCATCAATTTAGTTTGATATATTTCTTTGATTTCGGTCTCGTGTTCGCCAATGGGTTTTACCGGTATCAAATCCATCGCCTCAGATGGTGTTAAGCCCGAATCGAAATAAAGCTTGATGGCCCGTTTCAGTGTTGCTTTTACTGTCTCGTCGGCTTCTTCTTCGCTCAATCCGCATTGTTGTGCAACTTTCTGAATTTCTTCTATTTGAAACCAGAAGTAGGTGGGCAGCATGGCCGAAACAATGGCGTAACCTTCCAACTTTGCTTCGTCGGTCTCGATGGTTTTGCCCAGCGGTTTCAGCAATTTCTTAATTTCTTTGCGGTCCTCCTTTTCCATGTCGGGCGCAAAAGCAATGGGGTTATACCCTTCGTTGATGTACGATGTGGCGTTGGGAATGATGCGCGCAATGTATTTGCTGCTCACCTTCGACGCAATTTTTTCGATGGTAATTTTGGGTGCCAACGAAATCAGTTCTGTCTCTTCAGAAATCACTTCGGCAATTTTGTCGAGCGTTTCCATAATTACGGGTGGGTGAAGGGCTATAAACACCGTTTGCTGACTTGCAGCATGGAGCAATTCGCCTGTTTCGATAAACGGAAACTGTTCTTTCAACGATGCGAGAACTTCAGGGTTCGAGTCGTAAACCACCACACTTTGCAGTTCAACTTCGGCGTTGGTAAACGCGTTGAGAAAAATTTTGGTGATGCGGCCACCACCGATAAAGCCAAGAGCATTTGTTTTCATTGTTGAATTGATATTTAAGGTTATTTCAAAGGCATTAAGTTACAATATCCAATTAAACAGGTATCCCAGCAGAATGATGAAAATGGTAATTGTTCCAAAGAAAATACCGATGAGTTTCCAGGTCATTACTTTTTTCAGCAAGGTTGCTTCGGGCAACGAAAGTCCCACAACGGCCATCATAAAAGCCAAGGCTGTACCCAGCGGAACACCTTTAGCCACAAAAACCTGAATTACGGGCACAATTCCGGCAGCATTGGCATACATGGGCACAGCCAAGATTACTGCCACAGGAACGGCGTACCACTTATCGGCCGAAAGGTATGTGGTAAAGAAATCTTCCGGAACGTATCCGTGCATGGCAGCGCCAATGCCAATTCCAATCAGCACGTATACCAACACTTTTCGCACAATGTCCCATCCCTCGCGCACAATTCCGGGCAGGCGGTCAATGAAAGGCGTGTGTTCAGCTTCCCATTCCTCTGTTTCTTGTTCGCTTTGAATTTGAATTTGCTTTACCCAATCGCTCAGGTATCTTTCAAGTTTGAATTGCCCAAGAATGAACCCGCCAATGGTTCCCAACAGAATTCCACTGATGGCATAAACGAGCGTGGCTTTTACGCCAAACAACCCAAGGAACATGGCAACGGCCACTTCGTTTACCAAGGGCGAGGTAATTAAAAACGAGAAGGTTACCCCTAGTGGGATGCCCCCTTTTACAAATCCCAAAAACAATGGTATTGAAGAGCAAGAACAAAATGGCGTAACTGCTCCGAACAACGAGGCCAGAAAATATTGCAGTCCGTACATTTTTTTTGTGTTCAAATAGTTGCGCAGCCTGTCGATAGGGAAGTAAGCGTTTACAACTCCCATTAGCGAACTAATCAGAAACAGAAGGATCAGTATTTTAATGGTGTCGTAAAAGAAGAAGTTGACTGAAGCGCCCAAATGCGACTCGGGATTCATACCTACGAGGTCGTAAATCAGGTAGTCAATCAGCGGTTGTAAGTACACATACAAAACAATCATCGCTGGAACAACAAAGGCAACAGCCAACAGTATTTTTTGATTTCGAGTCATCGTATGTTATTTTGTTCGGTGTTCGTAGAAATACGAATAAATCAAATAAAAAAATTAATGCTTTAAAATATTAACGATCTCAAAACAACCATGCTGATTGTCTTCTAAAAAACGAAAAATTTCATCGACGTGATTTAAAAGCACATTCGCAAAGTCTTTCGTTCTTAGATTTCCACAGCGAACCCATATGATTTTGGGCGGGAAGCCAAGGAGAAGGTTTAAGTCGTTAAAGTCGGAATTTTGAGTTACGATGGTAAAATTGTTTTTTCTTGCAAATTCCCAAATTTCCCGATCAGAATTATCCCATAATCCTTCAAGCTTTACCGAAGTAGAACCTTGGTATTGTTCTGGAAGCATAGCCAGAACATTATGAGATATGTTTTGATCAAACAAAAGCCTCATACGGCAATTTGATAAATCTTATTCTCCCGGTCAGCTGCAAAACTTAAGGCAGCGTAAATGTCCGACTCCTTTAATTCATCGTAGTCAGAAATAATTTCTTGAATGGTCATTCCTGATGCAAGCCAGCCCAGAATATCCTGAACTGTAATTCTCATGCCCCTAATACAAGGTTTTCCACCTCTTTTGCCGGGCTCTATTGTAATAACTGATTTATAATCTTGCATATCAAAATTTTGAGTGAACAATAAATTTACGACAATGTCTCCAAAGTTACAATCGTTCCTTTTACAAGAAAAAGATCACCACAAAGTAAACACCAACGCCAATAAATAGCACGGCAACCACACGGCGGAACCACAGTTCGAAGGTCTTCAGTCTGTTGTAAACTTTCCCCAACGAACCTACCGAGAAGGCGATGAACCAAGCAAACAGAATTACCGGAATGCCTGTGGCCAATGCAAATACCAGTGGCAAATATAAGCCCGATGCACTACTGATGGTGATGGGAATAAGCATGCCGAAATAAAGCACGCCGCTGTACGGACAAAAGGCCAGCGCGAACACCATCCCTAAAAGCAAAACGCCCCAGAAACCTTTGTTGGCGCGGCTTTCCATTTTATCGGAAATTGAGCCCAAACCAGGTATTTTCACCCAATTGAATGCGCCAATCATGAACAGCCCGATGATGATGAGCAACGGTCCCAGCAGTTTTTCGCCCCAGGTTGAAAAGAACCCTTCGAAATTAAACTGTTCGGCTCCAAAGAAGAAAATCAGTCCGAGTAAGGTGTACGAAACGGCACGACCTAACGTGTAAATCAGTCCGTTGTAGAATACTTTGCGCCGACTTTCAATGTCCTTGCTAATGAAACCAATGGCCGTAATGTTGGTGGCCAACGGGCAGGGACTGACGGCGGTCATCAGTCCCAACAAGAAGGCCGACCAAATTGGGAACTGTGAATTTTCGAGAAAATTTTGCAGTATTTCCATTATCCTATTTTAATGAATCGATGGTTGCTTTTAGTTTCCCTTTGAACTTATCGGGGCTAGTGCGGGCATACAAAAACGCATCGTTGGTGAGGTCAACAACTTTATCTCCTTTAACAAGCAAAAGTGTTTGACCATTTACCTTATATTTCTCTATCAATGGGTTTTTGCTATCTTCTTCTCTATTGATCGATTGAAATAAAACTTTGCCGCCATTGTAGCTTTTCAACGTTTCTTTAGTAACATCTTCAACCGCCATGCAGGTTGCGCACCGGCGTGTAGCGTGAAAATAATAAACCTTAACCTTGTCTTTTTCAGCATCCTGAGCCAAAGCAGTTTTCGATGCATTATCGGTTGCTTGAGATGCACTTTGGAGGTTCTCCTCATTTACCCCTGAAATTGCAAACAGGATAAACAAACTGCAAACAAAAAGTATTTTATTCATGGTGTATTATTTATTGGTTATCAAACTTTTAATTTCATCCAGGCTCGGAACACGGCCTTTAACAACTACTTTTCCATTAATTGCAAGCGCAGGAGTGGTCATTACTCCGTAGTTCATGATTTCTACTATGTCATCAACTTTTGTTACGGTAGCTTTCACTCCAGTTTCGGCTACAGCTTGCAAGGTAGCTTTTTCAAGTGTTTTACACTTTGGGCAACCGGGGCCCAGAACCTTTATCTCAATTTCTGCAGGTTTTAAATTCTGTAAATCCATATTGTATTTAGTTTTTATGTTTTGCTATTATTGTTTGATCCTCAAAATCAAAGTTTATACCGTTTTATTCTGACAATTCATTAAGCTCCCCGGTTTTTTGGGAGAAGCCATAGTTGTAAACAGCCTTTGTGCCTCCGCCCAATTTTCTTTGTTGATGCAGTACTTGATTTTTGGTGCTTCAATTTCGCCCTGGATCAATCCGGCATCTTTAAGTTCTTTCAAGTGCTGCGAGAGTGTCGATTTGGCAATGGGCAGTTCCTCACTTAGGTCGCCACTGTAGCAACAGGCTTGATTCGAAAGTAACTGCATAACATATACCCGCACCGGATGTCCCAATGCTTTGGCGTATCGGGCCAAACGTTTTTGATCTTCGCTTATGATTTCCTTAATTTTCATCTGTATAAAACTTTAAACGTACTGGATATCATTCGGAACGAAAGGTCATTCATTGAACGAGATTTCGACCGGATGGAACTCACATGTGTTTTTTTCATTCGTGTTTGAATTTTTCTGCAATCATGTTCGTTTCATTTCGTATTTCGTAAAATTACGAACAAAGATAATGTTTCTCTGTAATTCTCTTATTGAAGCTTAAAAAAAATTTAGCGTAGCTCTTGATTTTTGTGAAAGGGCCCCATCATCATTAACTTTCCGGTAACTGACTAACTTGCATTAATTAAAATTTCATACCTCGGAAGTTACTGAAAATTCATGGGAAATCTAATTTCCGGGAATTTGCAATACGGCGTCGAATGCGGGTTTTGGAGTTTTATCTCTATAATACAGCAATGGATAATTAGTTCGGCCCGGAACCGGATACCCATTCTTCCAAGACATGCCATCGTGAAGCCCCCAAACAGTTACCCGATCAATTTTATCACGCTTTTTGTAGAAAATCGCAAACAATTCGGCATATCTGTTAGTCAGTTGCATTTCAACGTCGGCAGGAAGTCCTT
>Ga0123335_1000656_pt1 | contig 59114 bp, 57 predicted proteins | sample BiotimSIPDNA_2_FD_89707 | JGI IMG/M metagenome (GOLD analysis project Ga0123335, IMG submission 89707) | Anaerobic biogas reactor microbial communites from Washington, USA - Biogas_R2 time_0 SIP DNA | ecosystem: Engineered > Bioreactor > Anaerobic > Unclassified | place: Washington, USA... | reverse complement strand
CGTGATTCCGCTTTCAGGGTCGCCCGGATCATGTGATCCTGACGGCTCAGGTACTCCAGGTTGGTTCCCTTGTGCAGCCGGCTGAGGGCGACGGGCCGCCCCGAAGTCCATCCCCCCCGGGCCTTCTGCCTCTGCTCCAGCGGCTTGAGGGACAGCCCTTCCTCTCCGTGCCGGAAAAGCCAGATCAGCCGTTTTTCAGCGGACGCGGCAGCCGGACGCTCCGTCTCCGCCGCCTGCTTCAGGGCACGGAGGCTTTTCCTCCAGGGCTCTTCAAAATGGATCGATGGGATCAGAGAGACCAGCCCTGTAGCTTCACCGATCTCCCGGACCTGCTGCCGGTACAGGGCCGTATTGACGCCGCCGGCGTCCAGCAGGCCTGCGCATTCCATCGCGGCCCAGGACATGCCGCTTTCCCGGGCCTGCCGATACAACTCCTGCAGCGACACAATGGTCTTTGATCCCAGGCGGTGCTTCTGCCAGTATTCCGCCAAGGCGGTGAAAATGGCCCCGATGCCGGTCCCTTCCTGGGGCGAGTCGTAAGCGGGGTAGTCCGGGTCCATCATCAGGGTAGCGGCGATTTTTCGCAGGGCGGTCAGGCCGGCAATATAAAAGCTGTTGGGATTGTTGCGGTGGGCCGTCAGGTACAGATATTTTTTGATTTTCGCCGCCCCTGCCGTGTCCGGGGATGCGGAATAGGACTTCAGCAAGGCCAGCAGGAAAAAAAGGCCCGCCGGATCGATAAAGAAATTGTTTCGAATGCCGGATCTCCGGATCAGTTGGCGGAGTTCCGCCTCGTAGGCGGCGATGGACTCCTCGTTCTTCCCTTCGAGGAAGTAAAGGCATCCCTGCAGGCCATCCGTTGAGCCTTCTGCTTCGTTTCTCAACTTGTCCAGAAGCCGCCCGGCTTCATCAAGGCGGCCTCCCAGCAGCAGGCGAAGGGCCAGGACATGGAGCAGGGGGCGCTCTCCGTACCCCTGCGGCTGTTCCCCGAAGGCCAGAGCCAGGGCGTCATTGAGCGGCGCCTCGTCAGGTTCAAGGAAGATGAGACTCTGGAAAAGGATTCGGGATAACGCGGCGGAGCGGAGATCCAGGGGCAGTGTGGCGAACCAGGCCGGATCGAAGGGTGCGTTGCAGATGCGCAGAAAAGGGTCGGGGATGCGGAAGGGTACCGGGCAGTAACGCAGCATCTGGTCGTAGAGCACCTTGACCTCGCGGGAATCCCCTCGGTACAGGGCGATGCGGAAATCCCGCAGAACGCGCTTCCAGTCGTATTCCGGAGAATAGCGGGAAAGATAGCGATTTCCGGGCATGAGCCGTTGAATCGTCCGGGCCATCTTCTCAAAGTGTCCGTCTGCAACGGCCAGCCGGGTGGCGATTTCCCGGAATCCTTCCGGGCATTGATAGTGGTTATCCACCAGGCCCAGCTTCAGGATCCGCTTCAGGGCCGGCTGCAGGTTCTGCCAACTGGTCCTGCCGGTTCCGTTGGAGTGAATTCCCGTGACATCGAAGCAGCGGATGACCGTGGTCATGCTCATCGGTTCCATCGCAACGGAACAGAACTGGACCAGGAGCTTCTCCGCCGGGGATAATGCGTTATAGAGTGATGAAAGCTGCTCGCTCTTTTTTGAAACGGATGCCGAAGTAAATTGCCGATTCATAAATGCTCAATAATCCTATTTCTGGATCACCTATTCTGCCGGGATTCTGCTTTATTTGCATTCATCATGCAAGAATTTTTATCAGGAAAATGCCGGTTCCCTCCGGCAGGGCGGCATCGGCCTTCCCAAAGCTAAACCTCGAATAAAATCGGGAAATGTGTTACCAAGAAATCTATCAACAGCCAATGGCATGAGGAGGTTTTTATGAGAGTTCGCGTATCCGCTGTATTTGAACAGGCCGGTGAAATTCTCTGCATGAAGTACGTCTACGGCGGAAAGGAGGTCTTTGCCCTTCCCGGCGGCGGGGTGGACAAGGACATACCGCTCCAGGAAGCCATTGTGAACGAATGGAAGGAAGAGCTGGGGGTGAAGGTCGATATCGGCGACATTATCCTGATCGGCGAAGCCCCTGCCGGAAAGAGGCATCCCCAGACCCTGCACATTGTCTTCGAGGCAACGGAAATCCGCGGCGCTCCGAAAGTGCGGCCTGACGCCACTCATTCCCTGGATGTCGCCTGGGTTTCCCTGGATCGATTACCTTCGCTTCCCCTGTATCCCGACGTGGGCAAACAGCTTTCGATCAGTCTCTCCGAAGCTCCCCGCCGGTCCATCACCTTCATCAGCAACTGCATGGAGCGGGGTTACTGGTAACGGAAGTCCTCCGTTGATCCGCCGCCCAGCACCTTGTACAGGGTGATCCGGCTGGTGAACCCCTCAAGGCGAAGGGCGGTCAAGGCCTGCTGAGCGCTGTACAGGGAACGCTGGGCGTCCAGGACACTCAGGTAGCTGTCGATTCCCCTGTCGTAGCGGGCGTCGGCGAGGCGGTAAGCCTTGGCGGTCGCCTCCACAAGGGATTGCTGTGCCGCCAACTGCTCTCCCAGGGTACCCTTCAGAGCCAGGGCATCCGCCACTTCCCGGAAGGCCGCCTGAATCGTCTGTTCGTACCGGGTTACGGAGATCTCCCGCTCCACTTTTGTGACATCATAAGCGGACCAGGTGCGGGCGTCGAAAATCGGCATGACGATCTGCGGGCCGAAAGTCCAGGTGCCCTGTCCGGACTTGAACAGGTCGGACAGGTCGGCGCTTGCCGTTCCGACAGTGGTTGTCAGGGAGATGCGGGGGAAGAAGGCCGCCCGGGCGGCGCCGATGTTGGCGTGGGCCGCTTTGAGCCGGTGTTCCGCCGCCAGCACATCGGGCCGGCTTAACAGCACATCGGAAGAAAGGCCAGCCGAGACCTCTTTCGGAGGTTTGATCCCACTGAGCTCCGAAGGGAGGAACTCCGCGGGAACGGGCGTCCCCGCGAGAAGATTCAGGGCGTTGACATCCTGCGCCGCCCATTGTGTGTAAATGGCGACGTTTCGCCTGGCCGTATCCACCTGGGTCTGCGCACGGCTGAGATCCAGTTCCGATGCGAGCCCCACGTCATAGCGCTTTCGGATCAGATTGTAGGCGGTTTGCTGGGTTTCAAGCGTGGAGTGGGAGAGGGCGAGATTCTCCCCATCGGCCGCCAGGGCAAACCAGACGTTGGCCACCTCCGATACCAGCAGAATCTGTGCGTTGCGCCGGGCCTCGTCCGTTGCCAGATACTCTTCCAGCGCTCGGTCCTTGAGGCTCTGGATGCGTCCGAAAAAATCGATTTCCCAGGAACTGACGCCGAAATCGACACGGTATTGTTCCCGGGTCGTTCTGCGCCCGCTTGAGGAGAGATCCGCCGGCACCCGTTCCTTGATTCCGCTTCCGGCCGCATCCAGCGAGGGCAGCAGTTCGTCGCGCTGAACGCGATAGAGCGCCCGCGCCCTCTCGACGCTCAAGGCCGCCAGGCGCAGGTCGCGGCTGTTTTTCAGGGCTATTTCGACGGTCTTTTGCAGGCGTTCCTCGGGAAGAAATTCCCGCCATGGCAAATCGGCTGCCGGTTCGGAAAGGGCAGGCCTTTCTTCCTGGTAGGCGGCGCCCGTCGGCCAGTTGCCGGGGACGGGAGGCGCCGGGCGGTCGTACTTCGGGGCCAGGGTGCATCCTCCCAGCAGGACCGCAAGGATTCCAAGCATCAAAAGCCGGCATCTATTCTTGTTTCGATTCATCTTCTCAATCCTCGATTGGATTTTTCTTCTCTTCTTCGACGGCCTTGAGTTCCTCCGTCAGTTCCTGATCGATCACGCCAATGCGGTGGGATGCGTTGAGCGGATCTGTTCCGGCCGTCTTCTGCTGCAGTTTTTTCCCGAACAGTTTTTCGATCAGCACGTAGAAGAGGGGAGCAAAAATGATCACCAGGACCGTGGCGGTGACCATTCCTCCCAGTACGCCGGTGCCGATGGCATTCTGGGCGCCCGCTCCCGCTCCTGTGGCCAGGGTAAGGGGGAGAACGCCGAAACCGAAAGCCAGGGAGGTCATGACGATCGGCCGGAAACGCAGTCGGGCTCCCTCCAGGGTGGCTTCGATAAGATCCATTCCCCTTTCCCGTCCGGCCTTCGCGAACTGGACGATCAGGATGGCGTTCTTGGTCGTGAGCCCCAGGGTCGTCAGAAGGCCGATCTGAAAATAGACGTCGTTGGGCAATCCCCGCAGGCTGGAGGCGATGACGCCGCCAATGACCCCGAGAGGCAGGGCGAACAGGATCGAAAAGGGGATCGGCCAACTCTCATAGAGGGCGGCCAGGCAGAGGAAGATCACGAAAATGGAAAAGGCATAGAGCAATCCGGCCTGAGAGCTGGCCATCCGCTCCTGGTAGGAAAGGCCGGTCCAGTCGAAGCCGACGCCCTGCGGCAACTTCGCGACAAACCCTTCCATGGCCTCCATGGCTTCACCGGAACTCCTGCCCGCCGCCGCCTCTCCCACGATGTTGACGGACGGGAAGCCGTTGTATCGCTCCAGCTTGGGAGAGCCGGATGTCCAGTGTCCCGTGGCGAAGGAGGAAAAGGGAACCATCCGGCCCGCGTTATTGCGAACGTGAAGCTTTTCCAGGTCGCTGGGCAGCATGCGGTAGGGGGCATCCGCCTGGACGTACACCCGTTTGACCCGGCCGGCCTGGATGAAGTCATTGACATAGGCGCTGCCGAAGGCCGAGGAGATCGTGCCGTGGATCGACGTTATCGGCAATCCCAGCGCGCCGGCCTTTTCCCAGTCGACGTCAACCCGGTACTCCGGCACATCTTCCAGGCCGTTGGGCCGGACCTTCGTCAATACCTTGTCTTGAGCCGCCATGCCGAGGAGCTGATTCCGGGCCGCCATCAGCCGGGCGTGCCCCATGCCGCCCCGGTCGAGGAGCTGGAGGTCGAACCCTTTGGACGTGCCCAGTTCAATCACCGCGGGAGGTGCGAAGGCAAAAACCATGGCGTTGCGAATCCCGGAAAATGTCCCCATGGCCCTTCCGGCCACGGCCCCCACCTTCAGATCCTGCCGCTTTCGTAAATCCCAGTCCTTCAACTGGACAAAGGCCAGTCCCGCGTTCTGCCCCCGGCCGGAAAAGTTGATGCCGGAAATCGTCATGATGGATTTGACGGCGTCTTTCTCGTTTTCCAGAAAGTGCTTCCTCACCGTTTTCATGACGTCGTCGGTCTGTTCCAGGGCTGAATTTGCCGGAAGCATGGCCTGAACCATGAGAAATCCCTGATCTTCGTCGGGAAGATAGGAGGTGGGCATACGGAGGAACAGAAATCCCAGGGCGGCCACAATCACGAGAAAAACGGCCAGATAGCGGAGCTTTCGGGAGAGAGAATGGTCGACCAGACGGAGATAGAGATCACGGATGCGGGAAAACGTGCGGTCAAACCACCGGAAAAAGGGGCGCATGAAAACGATGGAGTTCTCCGCCGTATCGTGCCCGGCAGGCACAGGTTTGAGAAGGGAGGCGCAGAGGACGGGCGTCAGAATGAGGGCAACCAGAACGGAAAGCAGCATGGAGGCGATGATGGTGATGGAGAACTGGCGGTAGATGACCCCCGTGGATCCGCTGAAAAAAGCCATGGGGCCGAAGACCGCGGAGAGCACCAGCCCGATGCCGATCAGGGCGCTGGTGATCTGTTCCATGGACTTGCGGGTGGCCTCTTTGGGAGAAAGCCCTTCTTCTGTCATGATCCGCTCGACGTTTTCCACCACGACAATGGCGTCATCCACCAGCAGGCCGATGGCCAGCACCATGGCAAACATGGTCAGCATGTTGATGGAAAATCCGAAGAGGCCCAGCACCGCAAAGGTTCCGAGGAGCACGACAGGCACGGCGATGGTCGGGATCAGCGTGGCCCGAAGATTTCCCATGAAGAGGAACATGACCAGAAAAACCAGCAGGATCGCCTCGAAAAGGGTCTTGACCACCTCATGAATCGCCACGCTGACAAAAGGCGTGGTGTCGTAGGGATAAACGACTTTCATGCCGGTCGGAAAGAAGCGGCTCATTTCCGCCATCTTGTTTCGAACATTATCCGCCGTCTCCAGGGCATTGGCGCCTGCGGCCTGCCGAATGGCCAGTGCGGCGGAAGGTTTGCCGTTGTAATGCGCCTGGATGTCATAGGTTTCCGTGCCCAGCTCCGTCCTGCCTACATCCTTGACCCGCACAACGGAGCCGTCCGGATTGGTGCGAAGAGGAATGGCGGAAAACTCCTCCGGCGTCTTGAGCATGCTCTGGACGATGATGGCGGCGTTGAGGCGCTGGCCTTCCACAGCCGGGGCGCCGCCGAACTGACCTGCGGAGACCTCCACGTTGTATGACTTCAGTGCCGAAATGACATCCTGGATGGTCATTCCGTAATCGGTCAGCTTGTCGGGGTTCAGCCAGATCCGCATGGCATACTGGGAGCCGAAAATTTCCACCTCTCCGACTCCCGGTACCCTGGAGAGCACCTTTTCCAGGTTGGATTGGGCATAGTCGCGCAGGTCATTGCCATCCATGCTTCCGTCTTCCGAGATCAGGCCTACGATCAGCAGCCAGTTCCGCGTGGATTTGGCCACCTTGACACCGGCGTTCTGCACCACCTCCGGCAGGCTCGCCATGGCGAGCTGAAGCTTGTTCTGCACCTGGGCCCAGGCCAGATCCGGATCGGTTCCCGGGGCAAAAGTCAGCTCGATGCGGGACTGGCCGGAGGAATCGCTGGTCGCTGAAAGGTACAGCATCTTGTCGAAGCCGGTCATCTTCTGTTCGATGATCTGGGTGATGCTGTTTTCGACCGTCTCGGCGGAAGCCCCCGGGTAGAAAGCGGTAATGGCGATGGACGGCGGCGCGATGGGGGGGTACTGTGAAATGGGCAGATTGTAAATGGCCAGGCCTCCCGCCGCCATCATGATGATGGCGATGACCCAGGCGAACACCGGCCGGTCCAGAAAGAATCGTGATAACATCGTGAGCCTCCGTCAGTTTGTTTTCGTCGCCGGAGGGATCACGCGCCCGCTCTCCCCGCTGTCTGTTGCCTTGGCGGCAGCAAAAGGGACCACCTTCACGGGAATCCCCGGTTTGACCTTCTGCACCCCCTCGACGATTACCCGGTCGCCGGCTGCGAGACCTGATGACACCAGCCATTTATCGCCGATGGTTCGATCGACCTTCAGCATCCGCTGCTGGACTTTTCCGTCGGCGTCCACAACCAGGGCAAGGGGATTCCCCTTCGGGTCGCGGCTGACGCCCTGCTGGGGGACCAGGAGGGCCTGCTCATTGACCCCTTCTTCGATGACGGCCCGTGCGTACATTCCGGGGAGAAGAATTCCCTCCGGATTGGGGAACACAATGCGGAGAATGAAGGATCCGGTCGTCGGGTCAACCGTGATGTCACGGAACTGGAGCTTTCCTTCCAGGGGATAGAACGTGCCGTCCTCCAGGAGAAGTTTGACCTTTGCCGAATTGACGTTTTCCTTCTTGAGGATGCCGCTGGCCATGCTCTTCTTGAGATGCAGCAGGCTGCTGCTTGACTGGGTGACGTCGACGTAGATGGGGTCGATCTGCTGGATCGTGGTCAATGCGATTCCCTGGCCGGCCGTTGCCAGGGCGCCGACGGTCACAAGAGATCTGCCGATGCGGCCGGAAATGGGGGCGGTAATCCGCGTATGGGCCAGGTTGATGCGGGCGGTTTCCACCGCCGCCTTGCCGGCCTGGATTTCCGCCTCGGCCTGCTTGAGGGCGGCGGCGGCATCATCGTATTCCTGGCGGCTGACCGCCTTGCTGCCGACCAGCTCCTTGTAGCGTTCGGCCCGGTAGCGGATGGAAGTCACATTGGCCTCCGCCCGGGCGAGGTTGGCCTTGGCGCTGGCATAGGCTGCCTGATATGTCGACGGGTCAATCTGATAGAGAACATCGCCGGCCTTTACATCCGATCCCTCTGTGAAATGGCGCTTCTGGAGAATACCGCTCACCTGGGGCCGGACCTCCGCCATCAGATAGGCGGATGTCCGGCCGGGCAGTTCGTTGGTGATCTTTACCTGCTCCGTTTGCACGGTTACCACGGCCACTTCGGGAGGGCCACCCTGCGGGGGCTGTTTCTCTTCCCCGCAGCCGGCAACAACCAGGAATCCGGCCAGGACTCCTGCAATAGCTATGAGCCTTACGCTGTCACGAATGTGCATGTTCCACCTCTACCGCTTGAAATGAAAGAGTCTGCATCCTCTGCTGTTTTCCAGATGCCGGATTTCGTATGGCCATGAACGGCGAAATGTTTTAAAAAAGAACCATTGGATTCTCCTGAATGAAAGTTCATTCTGAAGCGCTTTTCCTTATCTTTTGACTCCATCCCAGCAGGCCTCCACGGTCCGTGTGATCAGGGTATCGTCCAGGACGATGAACCCCAGGATATGATCCCGCGCCAGAGCGACCAGGGGGCCGAAGGCCAGGTCGAAAAGGACGGCAAGGGGGAAATCCTTCAGAACCTGCTGGATGATCCCTTCGGTAAAGAGCTGCCTGGTGATATCCACATCATCCGCCTTGTTCAGAAGCTGATCCCTGCGCAGGGAGATGCCGTAGGGGGAGTTGTGGTACTGTTCCATGTAACGGAAATGCACCGGAAACGATATGAAATAGTGGAGAAGGGTGGTTCCGATGAGGAGAAACCGCTCCCGGAAGGGCTTTTCCGCAGAGTACTCCTTCCGGAGAGCCCCGAGGATCTTTTCCTCCAGTTCATGGTACAACGCGTTGATCAGAACATCCTTGTTCTCGAAGTACCGATAGATGGTGCCTACAGCGACATCGGACTTCTCGGCGATCATCGCCATCGTGGCGCCGTGAAAGCCCTTCTCCGTGATCAGTTCCAGTGCGCCCTGGATGATGTCATTCCGTTTGTCCGGCATCGTCATGGTTTTCTCTTTTCTGTAGGTGAATGAACATTCATTCATTGAATAAGGCGACTTTTTAATTTTTTGCCTGAATTTTGTCAAGCCTTTTCATTGTGTTCAGAGGGAACACAGCGGTGGACTCCGCCGGAAAGCGGTGGGGAAAGATACTCTGGCATCCGCGTCGACGGTATGATAGGACTTTCCATTCACATTGCATGCCTCGGACGGGGGGCTGATTTCAAGTCCAGATGGACTTTGCGGAAACGCCGGCTGAAATCCGGAAAAGGGATTGAAACGAATGGGAAGGACGATCGAAAAGGCCCGGTTTATCGCCAGGCCGAACCGGTTCACGGTGCGCTGCGCTCTGGGTTCTGAAATCCTGGAGGCCTATCTGCCCAATCCGGGACGTCTATGGGAGCTGCTGCTGCCGGACAGCGAGCTTTATGTCATCCGGCAGGAAACCGCTGCTAACCGCAAACTTCAGGGGCTCGTTGTGGCCGTCGAACGGGAGGGCCGTCCCGTCATGCTCCATACCCTGGCCTGCAATGACATCGTGGCCGACCTCCTGGGCCGGCGCTGCCTGCCCGGTTTCGAAGAGATGCGGATTGTGCGGCGTGAAGTCACCCGAGGTTCCAGCCGCTTCGACTTTCTGCTGGAGGAGGGCGGTCTTCAGCACCTGCTGGAGGTGAAATCCTGCACGCTCTTCGGCCGCCGGATCGCCATGTTTCCCGATGCCGTCACCTCCCGCGGGCGGCGGCATCTGCTGGAACTGGCCGAGCTTGCCCGGCGGGGGACGCCGGCACATGTCCTGTTTCTTGTCGGCTGCCCCCATGCGGATTACTTTCTACCCGACTACCACACCGACTTCGCCTTTGCGTCGGCCTTTCTGGCTGTGCGGGACCTGGTCCGGTTTCATCCCCTCGCGGTCGACTGGCAGCCGGACATGACGCCCGGCCCGAACATCCGGAAACTGTCGATCCCCTGGTCTCTTCTGGAGCGGGAAAGCGGGGACTTCGGCTGCACCCTGCTGATCCTTCATCTTCCCGGGGATGTGACGTTTTCATCGTCCGGTTCGGGTCGCCTGCTGTTCAGGAAGGGCTACTATGTTTCCGTCGATTCCGTCCATTCCGGGTTGACCCGCCGTCTTCAATCGGCCCTGCGAAAACCGGCGGCGGCGAGAGTCGGCGGTGGAGGCGTTCTGGAGACCCTGAAGGCTGCCGCGGACAGCCGTCAGATCATCCCGATCCGGACGGCGGAGCCGTTGGAGGCGGAACTGGCCTCCGCCATCGCCCGTGTCGCCGACTGGACTCTTTCGACCGCTGAATTTCCGGGGGAGCCGGCCCCCCCTCGCTTCTTCGGGATGACGGACCCTCCCCTTACCCGCCGCGCGTTCGTGGAACTGCTCCTGGATTTTCGCATCAACCGCCTGGAAAAGCATCTTTCCTGAAGAGGGGATGCCTGTCCCGTAACGCCGGGGCTTAGCCTTCGGATACCTATCATTCCTTACTCCATTTCAGTAACAGGAAAGGCTTAAATCAGATTTTCAAGGCCCATAAATCAGGCCTTTCCCGATTGTGAAACACCTCACACTCCTGTATTCAAAAAACAGAGATTCTTTCGCCCGGCGATGAAACAACAGCCGCGGCGGGAATCAGCATCTGTCAGCTGGCGTGCCTGTTTGCCTTTTAAAAAAATCGTGAGGTGTACTTGGCAGATGATTCAAGAATTCAAATGCGAAAAAATGTGGGGATGGAACCCGGGCCGCATGTTTGCCGTTCCGGCTGCCCTGTGGATCCTGCTGACCTCGTTGAATCTGCTGGATTACTTTGCGACGAAGCACGCGTTATCCAACGGCTGCCGTGAACTGAACCCCTTCGTGGCGAGGCTTTTCCAGATAGATGAATTCAATGCGGTTCTGGCGACGAAGCTCTTGTTCCTGGCGGTCCTGTTTGTGCTGCTGCCCTTTGTTAAAAGCTGGAAACTGAATCTTCTGGCAATCGCCACCCTCTTGTACGCAGCCGTTGCCACATATCACCTCTACGGAGCGTATCTCTTTCATTTCATGTAGCATCATCCCGGGATGGTCTTTGAGTGCTTGGGCCGCGGATGGAAAAGAGCCCCGGAGATGCTTCCGGGATCGAACCGCCGATGGCATTCAGCCGATCTTCACCCGCTGGTCACGGATTTCCCTTCTGAAGATTCCGCCGATAAAGGCTCCGGATTGGCCTGTCTGCGTTTCGTTAACGCCGGCAGGATGCAGGAGAACAGGAAATAGCCCAGGGCGATCATGAAGGGCCTGGGGGAGGAAATCTGCCAGGGAAGGTAAATCTCTCCGCCGGGATGAACGGAATGGATGAAGCCGAACAGGGTCAGGCCCGCGCAGGTCAAGGTGCACAGGGCGGCAAGGCGGACCTGTTGGTCGATGAGAAAGGCCAGCATGCTGCCCCAGAGCAGGCCGGTCACTATGAAGCCGTTACTGAGCACCGTGAGGGTTGAATGCAGGACCTGCAGGCGAACCGGTAACGCCTCAGGGGTAATGGAGGCCGCGTCCAGGAATTGGCGAAGAATAATGGTCACTAGATGGGCGACGACCGGCAGGAAGCTGAGGCTTACGGCGGCAGAGTGGGCGTCCGGCGACTCCCTGTAGGCCTGATGGACGATCTCGAAGCCGATGAAGAGGAAAATGGGGGCGATAACGGCCCGGGGAATCAGTCCGACAAAGAGGGACATCAGGCCGACGACGGAGCCGATGCCGACTGCAAGGGCGGTAAAAAGCGTGTACAGCCAGGTTGCCCCCATCTTTTTGTAAGCCGGGTGGCCGATGTAGGGCGTGGTCTGGGCCACCCCGCCGAAGAAGGCGGCAATCAGGGAGGTGCATGCCTCCGTGAGGAGAATGTCCCTTGTCCGGTAAGCATCGCCTGCCAGACGGGCGCTTTCGGTATTGTTGATGCCGCCGATGATCGTGAGGATGCCGAAGGGAATGGCCAGCGGCAGATACGGGATGCACCGGGGAAGGGTTTGCAGAAAGTCCAGGGAAAAAAGCGGGATGCAGAGCTTCATGTCAAAGGCGGGTGTCTTGAATTCCGGGATGTATCCGGCGTATCCCAGAGCAAAATGAAGGGCGGTCCCGAGGATGACGGCAGCCAGAACGCCGGGAACGCGTCCCGGAAGCTGGAGCTTGCCGATCAGCACGGCCAGGATCAGTCCCATGGCCACCATCCCCACCACCACTTCGTTGAAGATTTCGATGAGGGGCAGAAAGCCGAGCAGCAGAAGCCCGACCCCGGCGATCGATCCCAGGAGTCCGGCCGTGGGAAAAATCCGCTGAATCCAGGCGCCGGAAAAGGAAGTGACCATCTTGACGATGCCGATCATGAAGAGGGTGGCCATGCCGACGTGCCAGGTGAGCAGCGCGTCCTGCGAGGCGATGTACGTCGGGCCGAGGACAGCGTAGGCGATCCCGATCGTGGATGGCGTATCCAGGCCGAGCGGCATCGCGGTGACATCCCTGCGGCCGGTTTTCCGGGCCAGACGAAGGGCCAGAAGGCTGTAGAGGAGGTCGCCGAAGAAAATCCCCATGGCGGTGCCGGGGATCATGCGCGTCAGGATGATTTCTGCCGGGTAGTTGAAGGTGTGGACGAGAATGGCGCTGAGAAAGATGAGCACCCCGACGTTGTCGAGAAACAGGGCGAGAAACGCCGTCGTTTCTCCCCAGAATCGGTTTTTGCGGTCTTCGTTCACGGCAGGATCGCTCCTATTTGTGCTCCGGCGCAGCATAGCCGAACACGGTCGGTTATTTCAAGGATCCATCCGCCTGTTTCTTCTGTTCCTGCGCCCTCCGCAAAAAATTGATGGGTGTGCCTGGTGCGCTCTGTGCAGGAACATGGGTAGCCAAAAATGAAGGAAGGTGCATATGATGCCCCAAAAAAGGATCGGCTTTCCGGTAACCCTTTCCGTTGTCCTGTTTCTGTTGAGCGGCTGCGCTTCTACTTTTCGGCCCGGTCCGGAGGCGGACCCGGTTTCCATTGTCTCCAGGGAACTCGTCAAAACGACCAGGAGCTGGGATGGGCAGCTGCTGCCTGCCTATCCGCAAAGTCAGCCGGAGATCTCAATCCGGAGGATCACCATCCCCGCAGGGGCCCGGCTGGAAACGCACAGCCATCCCGTGATCAATGCCGGCATTGTGCTCAGCGGGGGGCTGACGGTCGTGACGACCGGGGGAGACACGCTGCACCTCAAGGCCGGGGACCCCATCGTCGAGGTGGTGAACAAGCTCCATTACGGCGTGAATGAGGGGACCATTCCAGCGGAACTTGTCGTTTTTTATGCCGGGACCGTCAACGTGCCGATCACCGTTGTCCGGGAGCGATCAGAAGGCTCCGTGATCCCGCCGGCAGGCGGCAATCCCGCACTGGATGAGCCGGAGACGGCTTCCGGTCCCTCGCAGGGGTCAAAATTCGATTGATCAGGATTGGACTCTCTGATAGGTCTGTCCCGTCGGGGACCGACTCCCGGGGCCTCTTTAATTCCCTATCCAGAGAGCCGTCTGCAGCTGTGCCGGCTCCAGCAGGCAAAGAATTTTGACTTCCTCACCTTCTGACAGATCCTATCCGGCAGCAAGCCGAACCGTGGCCCTGGTTGTCACCACCATGGCCTCTTTTCTTACGCCGTTCATGGGATCCGCCATCAATGTGGCCCTTCCCGCCCTGGGCCGGGAATTTTCCCTGAACGCCCTGTTTCTGAACTGGATGGCCACCATCTTTTTGCTGGCGGCGGCAATGAGCCTGGTCCCCCTGGGCAGGATGGCCGACCTTTACGGCAGGAAAAGGCTTTTTCTCTGGGGCGTGGCCCTTTACGCCCTTTCCTCCCTGGCCTGCAGCGCCGCTCCCGATGCCGTCATGCTGATCATCCTGCGCTTTCTTCAGGGCATCGGCGGGGCCATGATCTTTGGGACATCAACGGCCATCCTCATCTCTGTCTTTCCCCGCAGCGAACGGGGGAAAGTGCTGGGAATCAACGTTGCGGCCGTCTACACCGGGCTTTCCGCGGGGCCGTTGATCGGTGGAATCCTGACGCAGCATCTGGGATGGAGGAGCATCTTCCTGTTGAACGCCATCCTGGGGCTGGCCGTCCTGTTTTGCACCCTGTGGAAGCTGAAAGATGAATGGGCCGAAGCCCGGGGAGAGAGGTTCGATCTGGCAGGCTCCTTCATTTACAGCCTGAGCCTTCTTTTGCTGATGGTTGGCATTTCGTTCCTGCCGGCGGCGGCCGCCGGGTTATCCGCTGTTGCCGGGATTGCCGGGATCGTGGTTTTCCTGAGATGGGAAAAGGGAAATCCCAGCCCTCTGATCAACGTCTCCCTGTTCTACCAAAACCGGGCCTTCACCTTCTCCAACCTGGCCGCCTTGGTCCACTACTGCGCCACCTATGCCGTGAGCTTTCTCATGAGCCTCTATCTGCAGCTCATTGAAGGCCTGTCTCCGCAGTACGCCGGGTTGATTCTCCTGATCCAGCCGGTTCTTCAGGCTGTTTTTTCACCGGTGATCGGCCGCCTCTCCGACCGGGTTCAACCCAGGATCCTGGCTTCCCTGGGGATGGCCCTCACCGTCTGCGGCCTGGGCCTGCTCACCTTCATATCCACCTTCTCGACCCTGTTTCCCATCCTGCTTAGCCTTGTTCTGCTGGGGCTGGGGTTTGCCCTGTTCTCGTCGCCCAATGTGAACGCCATCATGAGTTCCGTCGACAGGAAGTTCCTCGGGCTGGCCTCCGGAACGCTGGCCACGATGCGGATTCTGGGGCAGATGTTCAGCATGGGGATCGCCATGCTGATGTTCGCCCTCTTGATCGGAAAAGTGGAGCTGTCCCCACTCTACTATCCACTGCTTTTAACAAGCATGACATGGACTTTTTTCCTGCTCGCCCTGCTCTGCAGTCTGGGAGTTTTCGCCTCTCTGGCCAGGGGCCCGATGCGCTGAAGGGGCTCCTCCTCCATCCTGCTATTCGATATCGAAGGCTTCCCTTGGAGAAAATTCCTTGTACTGGTAGGGAAGGGCCTCGCGAATCGCCTCTGGAATCCGTCCGTATGTCCCTTCAAATTCCTCCAGATATTCCCGGCGGCCGCGGTAAAAATCCCGGAGTCGCTTTTCCAGAAGGTCCTGGTCGTCAAAAAGCCGGTGTGCGGCCATAAGATCCAGGTTGGCCCGGTCGCACTTAATGGGGTAGTGGTAGCCCAGGTGGTCGGCCTCCAGGCTGAAGCGGAGCTGATTGCGGACCAGGTCGTTGTAGGTGGACAGGGACTGCCGCAGGGTAACCTTGTCTTCCCGGATTCCGATGGTTCCCGTGTTGGCCAGATAGCACTGGATTTTATTGCGCTTGACGATATCGTAAAAAATCATCGCATGTTCCAGGCGTTCGCCGGCCATGAAGGGATCGAGGAAGAACTCCCGCTTGAAGCGGCCGGCCTCTTCAGGGTTTCCCCCGCTGCTTTCGATGGATTCCCCATAGATGAACTGCATGGTGGCCTGTTCCGGTGTCAGGCGGCTGATGACGTTGACCAGGGGATTGCGTGTCAGAATGATGATGTAGTTCAGGCGATCGGCCCGCAGGCTTGGCGAGGCGATTTCCAGGTTGTCCCGGGAGACGACGGCCCTGCCGTTTCCTGTCTTGGAGATGTCGGCGAAATTGGGCATGTAGGGATACTTGGTCAGGGCCACGTTCTCCAGGAAGGCTTCCTTGGACTCCGCCGCCCGGAGGATTTCCGGCTGGCTAGCGTCCAGCCCTTCCGTCTTGACATAAACACCGCCCATTTCGAAGGCCGCGTAACCCCCGTCAAACATCAGGGCGCCTCCATCATCGCCGATCATTTCCGAGCGCTCCCTGGGTATTTTCGTGAACTTGCGGCAGAGGGTCGTCGTCTTTCCGGTTGCGGTCAGGCCTGCCGCCGCAGTGACGATCTCCGTCATTTCCGGCCGGCCGGATGCCTGATCATAAACCCAGAGAAAGTCGCGGCGGGCGCCGGCGTGGAGAAAGAGCCCGGTTTTGTCGATGGCCTTGATCCGCCAGTCTTCAAACTGGAAGATGCCCTTTTTCCCCTCTCCGAGATAAATCGTATTGCGGCAGATCTTGACCTGGTCTCCGCGTTTTTCGCCCAGCATGAGGCGGACGGAGATGTCCTTTTCCAGCAGTTTCTTCTCGCGGTTTCGCTCGAAGGACCCGTCGGTGAAGTAGATGATCGTGTAGGTTGGGTTGTCCAGGACGACCGGCGGATGATTGAAGAGGAGTTTCAAGCCGTAGGCGAGTTGGGCGTACTGCTCCGGGATGAGGAACCGTGCTGAAACACCGTCCCGGCCGTCTCCGATGAAGGTGTCCAGGGAGATGATCGTTTCCTTTTTCAGGAGCTCCAGCATCTCCGCCGCCAGCTGCGCTTCCTCCTCGCCGAAGGGATGGTCCACGCTGTTGCGGGTGTGGGGCGCCGAACGGGACATGGGCTCGGAATCCGCGGCCACCGAGCCGATCTGGGTTTGAATGACACCCTCCTGGCGCAGGGCGATTTCTTTCAATTCATCCAGAGAGCGGCCCTCGATGAGGCGGCCCTCCTTCCTGGCGGTTTCGTAAAGCTGATTGGCCGCCGCTTTGAAGATGTTCATGGATTTTCTCCCTTGCTGAGATCTGGGCCCTGCATGGATGAATACATTGGGACCGGTTGTTCCGTCACTTCTTCTTTCCCGCCTGCGCTCTCAGTCCAGAGAAACGAAGGAGGCGTCTGTAATTCCGTCCAGGAGCTGGAAAGATTTTGCCCTGATCCGGAAGAACTCTGTTTCCGGGCTTTCGGCAAAGGCCTTCAGGTGGGGATGCCGCTCCAGCAGACGATTCCGAATCCGCTCTTGTTCCTCTTCACTTTCAATCCGTTCAAACCGGCCGGTCACGGTCAGAGCCTTTGTGCGAGGCCGGTTTTCCGGAGAGTCCTGCCCCCTGGTATCGACAAGCAGACTGACGGCGGGATTGGCCATCAGATTTTCATATTTCCGGGTATTTCTGAGGGTCATCATGTAGATCTCCCTGCAGTCCTCATCAACGGCGTAAGACATGAGCGAACAATGGGGTTCATTTCCGGATACGGTTGCCAATACGCAGGTGTCCTTGGATTTCATCAGTTCTTTCATCACTTCCAGCACGGCGTGAACCTCCCGACGGGGAATAGGGACATAAAACGCTTCCCTTGAAAAAGTGCCTTCCTGATGGAACACGTCGTGTGATATACGATTTCCATCGTGCCGAGGCGCTTTAAAAATACGGGAACTCTCATGAAATATCAATAAAATCCTTCTGCGAAGAAACGATTCCGACATGGACAAACGGACAACATCCCTGAAGCGGGCGGAACAGACCGCAGGCGGTATCGCGGAACGCCTCCTGGCCTGGTATGAAAGGAATAAGCGGCGCCTCCCCTGGCGGAATACTGCTGACCCGTATGCCATATGGCTTTCGGAGATCATGCTGCAGCAAACCCAGGTTGAGGCGGTTATTCCTCATTACCGACGGTTTCTGGAGCGCTTTCCAACGATCGAGGATCTGGCCCGGTCCTCTTTGGAAGAGGTGCTCAACGCCTGGGAAAATATGGGTTATTACAGCCGTGCCCGTAATCTGCACGCGGCGTCCCGGCGGATTGTGGACGTCCATGGCGGCCGGCTGCCTGAAAATCCCGATGAGCTCAAGGCGCTGCCGGGCATCGGTCCCTACACGTCAGGGGCCATTCTCAGTATAGCCTTCGGAAAGGCCGTTCCGGCCGTCGACGGCAATGTAAAGCGGGTTCTGTGCCGGCTTTTCGCTGTGGACAGTCCGTTGAGCGACGGTGCGACGCAGCGGTTTATCACTGCTCTGGCGGAGAAGCTGGTTCCCGCCGAGAGGCCCGGTCCGTTCAATTCGGCTCTCATGGAGCTGGGGGCGCTTCTTTGTCGGCCGGGAATTCCGCAGTGTCCGGATTGCCCCCTGAGATCGAACTGCCTGGGCTACGCCGGCAACTGCCAGAATCGGCTGCCGGTGGCCGGAAAGAAGGCGAAACGGCCGGACAAGGAAGCCGGCGCAGCGATTCTCCGCGATTCTAAGGGCCGTTTTTTCATCGTTCGACGACCGGCAGACGGTTTTCTGGGAGGGCTCTGGAAGTTTCCCGGCGGGATGCTCCATCCCGGTGAAACGGTTACGGATGCCCTGAAAAGCCGCTGCCGGGAGGAGCTCGGCATTTCCATTTCCGTGAAGGATCACCTGATGACCCTGCAGCAGTTCTACTCGCATTTCCGGCTGACGCTTCACGTTTTCTCCGGGACGATCCAGGAAGGTGGTCCGCTATCGCCTGCCGCCGGCAACCGGCTTTGGGCATCCCCCGCTGACATCCGGAAATACCCCTTTTCACGGGTCGAGCTGAGGATTCTCGATGCCCTGTTCATCTGAGCCTTGCCGCCCTCTTCGGGCCTTTACTTTTCCATCCAACTCGGGTAATTTATGGGCAATTTCAGCTGGCCCGTTCAGCGGCGGCTGCAGATCAAAGCATAGCAAACATGACGAGGATTTGGGTTTTTCCATGAATACGGACGATATCATCATTCGTTGTCTTAACTGTGGAACAAAAAATCGTATTCCCAGAACGCGGTTTAAGGAAAATCCCGTATGCGGCCGATGCCATGCGAAGTTGGACGACATGATCATCCGGTGCCTGAATTGCGGGACAAAGAATCGCATGCCTGAAAATCGGCTCAATGCTCACCCCCTCTGCGGCCGCTGCGGTGCGCCGCTGGTCGTGGAAAGCGGCCTGCATACGCCTGTGGAGGTTACGGACAGCACGTTTTTAGGAGAGGTGCTGACATCGAACCGTTCCGTCCTGGTGGACTGCTGGGCGCCCTGGTGCGGTCCCTGCCGTTCCCTGGCCTCGCATCTCGAAGAACTGGCCGCAAAATACGGGGGCGGAATCAAAATCGCCAAGCTGAATGTGGATGAGAATCCCCTGACCGCTCAACAGTACAATGTCCGGAATATCCCCACCATGCTGCTCTTCTCCAAGGGGAGGCTGGTAAATACCCTCGTCGGACTGCTTTCGAAGGAGGAAATCGAGCGCCACCTGTTGTCCGTCATGGAGACGAGCTGATCAGGGTTGACGAAGTGAAGATCTGGGCAGGATTGACAAAGGGGATGGGAAGGAGTGCCTGAAATTAAGCCGAAAAGATTGGAAGAAAACAGGGTCTACACGTGCCGCATTTTTGAGGTCTACGAAGGAAAGATTCAGCTGCCGGACGGGCGGGTCGCCGACCAGAGCTGGATTACTCACAAGCCCGTCATTGCGGCTGTTCCGGTGACCTCCGAGGGGCGGCTCCTCCTCATCCGGCAGTATCGTTCGGCTGTTGAGCAGATGCTTCTCGAAATCCCCGCCGGCACCGTGGACAAGGGGCCTGAGACGATCGAAGAGTGCGTTCAGCGGGAGCTTGCGGAAGAGATCGGGTTTCAGGCCCGTACGCTGGTCAAACTGTTTGAAGGATATCTGGTTCCCGGCTACTGCAATGAATACATGCACTATTATCTGGCCATGGATCTTTTTGCGGCTGCGCTGCCGCCCGATGTGGACGAAGTGATTGAGCTCGTTCCCGTCTCTTTTCCGGAGGCCATGGAAATGATGAAGGAAGGTCGGATTGTCGACTCAAAAACCGCCCTGGGTATCACCCTGGCTTGGGAGTATCTGAAGAACCGTTCCTGACGCGACTCATTTCAATTCAGAGCGGCGGATTCCGAAATGGCTCCTCGCCCTGGGGCTCTGTACGCCTATAACGTCCCTATCCTCATTTAAGCTGGAACCGGAGCCGGATCCGGATTTTTCCCCGGAAGGATGGCGCCTTGCTCCGCAATGATTTGTTTTGATGAAGCTTGCCCCATTTTGAAGAATCTGTTATAAAAATCCATCTGCATGTGGAGCTGAAAGCTGTTAAGTTCTTGCTGTGAAGAGTATCCGTGACGGCCAGCCCGAATCTTCATTCAAAGGAGGAATGACGTATGAAAAAAGAAACCCGTTCTCTGGACCAATTGGTGAGCGCACAGCTAGCCCGCTGGCATACGCGGCAGGCTGCCCAAAAGAAAATGGAGGAAGAAAAACCCAAACCCTGCATGACCATATCAATTGATCCCGGCAGCGGAGGCGTCGAAATCGCCAAAAGACTTGCGTCGTTGCTTGGAATGGACCTTCTGGGCAGTGAAATTATCCAGCGAATCGCAGAAAGCTCGGAAAAGAGCGAAGAGGCCGTCAAATCTCTCGATGAGAAGGAAACATCAAAACTCAATTCCTGGCTCAGTTCCCTGTTCGCCACTCAGCATCTTACACCCGATGAGTATCTGCGCCATCTGACCCGTGTCGTCGGTGCGATCGGGAAATACGGCAATGCCATGCTCCTGGGTCGTGGCGCTCAGTACATCCTTCCCCGCGAAACGACATTCCGGGCCAGGATCATAGCCCCCCTGGACATGCGGATCGAGAAGGCAGAGAAAGCAAGAAATCAAAGCCGGAAGGATGCGGAAGACTTTGTCCTGAAGATGGAATATGATCGGAGATCCTTTGTTGAACAGTACTTCCACCGGGATGTCACGAATCCCCTGGACTATGACCTCGTGTTGAACACCGAAAACCTGAGCATCGATGCGGCGGTTGCAACGCTCGAGACCGCCTTTAAGGCTAAATTTAAAGGGATGTGAGAGGACGGTACGCCGTCAACATCAAACCCGGTTGAAAATTCTCCGGATCCGCTCCTCTGAATGTACCGGGCGTCAGAGATCCGGATTTCTTTCCACCTTACATCAAAGCGTCCCCCGACGTTGTTTTGCGATCGTCCTTCCGAATGCACGGTTGTGCATACCCACACCGCTCCTGTTCAGCCGTCCTGCGAGCCTGTTCGATCTACATATTTGGAGTTACACAACCGTTTCTTTTCGGAAGCCGGGAAACCGGATTATTTTTTTGCGCCTTTCCAGAACGCTTCGTATCGCCTGCTGATGATATAAATGGCGTGGTCGAAAATGCGCATGGTCTTGGTGATGGCCTCAATGGCCTGATAAGAGTCCAGGGGGCTGGTGAAGACAACCTGCATGTCGGCATAAAGCCAGAGATGCCGGCGCATCATGATGAGGGCATGAAGGGCTTCGTTAAGCGGAGTCCCTTCCTGGAATCTTCGCTCCGCGTACTTGGAGAAATATTCCTCCTGCCCGGAGTAGGGTTTCGGTTCGAAATAAAGATTCGTGAAGTTTTCGTAAAAATCCACCGCGTAGCTGATGCACTGATCCTGGGTATAATCATGATATGATGGCGTTTTGGGATTTTTTCGTACATCCTTTGCCCAATTTGCTGCAATGTCCCTCTTGTGTTTCACCACCACATCAAATAGGCGATCTGCAAAAACTTTCATCATGACCTGTATTCCTCCTGAATAGAAATGTTTATGTATTAAAACCGGTCAGCGTGACCATGCCCTCCCCAGCAAGCCATGATCATCTCTGTCCATGTCCCGATTTTCCGATGCGTTAAGTTGACACCGCGCTCAGTACACCACTGATTTGCGATGTATGTTTACTCGCATTGCGAAAAAATATCAATCATTTCCTGCAAAAGAATTGCAAAGGGCCTGCAGATTGTTTCAACTCAAAATATCGCCTTGATTTCCCAGGCAAATTAGTCAATATTTAATTGATGTTAAAAAGTAAAGTCTTTTTTTAACGCTTCGGTGCCGTCCTTCTTTTCCACCTTGGGGAATTTAGGCCCACTTTTTTGTCGGATTTTCGTATTTCCTGAGGGAAAAGGTTCATAGGGAAGGCATCGTCCCCCTTCCGGCAGCGGATCAGTGGCCCAGAGGCCTTTGACGGCCGTCATTTTGCCCCGTTTTTCCCTGTAAGGCATAAAGGGCCGGAAAGCAGTGGGAAAATCCGGACCGAACGGAAGTTCCCGGACGAGAAGACCCCATTTTCAAGGAGGTACCGATCATGGCAGGCGAAACGAAATACTGCGCCATTTGCGCCTGGCGGGAGAACTGCCAGAAGCGTTACAGTGTTCGCACAGATATCATGGGAAATGTCTATTGCAATGAATTCACCCGCGATCTGACCTTGAAGAGGAAGGAAGAGGTGGAAGAGCAGAACAGAGAAGCCGTTTCCAGGATCGAGCGATATATCGAAAGTCAATTGCAGCGGATGAAAAATCTTTCCGAACAGGAACTTAAAGAGGGAGCCAGCGGGGGCGTGATCACGATTTCCCGGGAGGCGGGTGCCTGCGGGACTGAAATCGCCCAGCGTCTTTCCCGGGAGCTGAACATGGAGCTGATGAACAATCAGATTATCGACTATGTGGCGGAAAGCGCGCAGATCAGCAAACGGGTCATCGAATCGCTGGATGAAAAGGAGGTGAGCCGACGCGACGCCTGGATAGCTTCCTTTTTCGAGCACAAGCACCTGTGGCCGGACCAGTACCTGGACCACCTGATCAAGATTATCGCCACCATCGGACGTTACGGAAATGCAATTATCGTCGGTCGGGGCGCCCACTACATTCTGCCTCCGGAGAAGCTTTTCCGAATCCGGCTGGTGGCCCCCCTGGAAGACCGGATCGCGCACATCATGAAGGTTCAGAACGCGACCCGCAAGGAGGCGGAAAAATACGTCCTGAAAACCGACAACGACCGGCAAGCCTTCATCCGGAAGTATTTTCACATGGATATGACGGATCCCGGCCATTACGACCTGTTGATCAACATGCGGATCATCACCGTTGACGGTGCCGTGGAGGCCATCAAGGCGGCCTTTCTGAAGCGGAAAGGTCTTGAGGCTGCCTCTCCGGCGGCGTAAGCGATGCCGGACGCTTCCGTCCTGGCTGGAAGCTGACAAGACACCCGGGAGTGCCCGTCCAGGACCTCTGGCCGGAACCATTGGGGCAATCCATAACATCATGTTTCCTTATCGAGAGGAACAGCCATGGAAAAAGACGATGACGTAGCGCGCCAGGAGCTTGAATCCGGTCATGAGTTCGATCCGGCGCATGAAGATCGCACCATCCGTTTTTTGCATAAGGTCATAAGAATTGCCGTGAAAGTTCTGGCGGTGCTCATGGTCCTTGTGATTGTCTGGGGCATTGCGGACGTCATCTATATTTTATACCAGCGGCTGGTCCAGCCGCCTTTTATGCTTTTGCAGATCAGTGACATACTTGCCACCTTCGGCGGTTTTCTGGCCGTATTGATCGCCATTGAAATCTTCATCAACATCAGGATGTACCTGAGCACGAATGTATTGCCTGTCCGGCTGGTGATCGCCACGGCGCTGATGGCCATTGCCCGGAAAGTCATCATTTTTGATTTCGAATATATAACGCCTCCTTTCATCTATGGAACCGCGGCCGTTGTTTTGGCTTTGGGATTGACGTACTGGCTGATTACAAAAAGAGCTTAGGCCGTCGGATCTCAGAACGGCCAGGAACGGCAGGCAGGGGTCATGGGGCATGGCGTTTTGAACCTGTAACCTGTCGAAATCCGGTTTAATATACGAAGATTGGCCACTATGTTATTGACATGCGAGCCCATTGCTTTATAAATAGGCTCGATCTTTTTTTTATAAAACGGTATAAAGCCAAGCGGATTCTATGCCTGCAGGATCGTCCTCCCGGCGGCGGTTGCGGGGTTGCGCTGAAACGGAAGCCAGGGCTCGTCTCTCAAGATCGATGTGGCGGCATTTCAGGCAGCGCGCTGTTTTTTTACTACTGGAATAGAAAGGAGTAATGTCCATGGCTGAAAAATCTATCTTGAAAATCAACAGTGAGGATGCTTATTTCGAGAAGCATTACCGGAAGCAGATGGAGGAGGTGCGGGCTGCAGCCCAGCAGGAGGCGAACGAAACCTATAAAAATGAGCACAAAAATCACTGCTTCCGGTGCGGGACGCACAGCCTTGTGGAGGTTCAGCAGGGCGATGTCCACATCGACATCTGCATCAACGAGGGATGCGGTGCGATCCACCTCGATCCCGGCGAACTGGAAAAAATATTGGAAGGCGAAGGCGGACTTTTTGGAAAAATAAAATCTTCCGTATTTTCGGTTTTTAAATGAGGGCTTGAGGGCAGGAAAGAGGCGGAGACCCAACGGTTTTTTCTGCTGGAGGGTATCCTTCTCTTTCAACGAGCCGGATGGTGGAAATTTTTCCAATCCGGCTCGTTGGCTGTCATTGAGGCCGGGCCGCAGGGTCGGGAACAGGCGACTCCTTCGGGACACCATGAATCGGGCGGAAACTGTGCAATGCATGAACGGCATTGATTGTTTCTGCAGGCCGGCAGTTCATTCGCCGATCGGGTCGGGCGATCAAAATCGTCTGCTGATGGCTGCCGGGCAGAGAGCTTTGAACGCGCTCGGCTATCCGGCGGACATTTCCGAGCGCCCGCCTTTGTAAGGGGACTCGATTGTGAACGCCCGGGATGCCAAATCTGCTCAAGTCCACCACGGCGCTCATTTTGGTCGGCATGTGCTGATCGGGTTTTTTACCATTGCGCCTCTGTGGGTCACCTGGCTGGTATTCGATTTTCTCCTTGATCTCCTTGCGGGCATAGGCAGGCCGATCCTCCTTGCCGCGGCAAGCCTCGCGGCGCCCGTTTCAGGCACGCTGGCCGCATGGCTTCTCAATTCCACATTTCAAAAACTGGTGGCTGTGCTCTTTACGCTGGCCCTGATATACGGCATTGGCCTGTTCGCCTCGATGGTGCTTGGGCGCAAACTGATTGCAGCCGTGGAGGCGATGCTGAATCGCCTGCCTCTGGTGCAGACCGTCTACGGCGGCACAAAGCGATTTCTTTCAGCCCTCAGAAAACCTCCTGTTTACGGCCAACGCGTCGTTTTGATCAGCTTTCCGACCCCGGAAATGAAGGCATTGGGTTTTGTAACCAAGATCATACGCGACGAGGCTGGCGGCCGTGACCTGGCGGCTGTCTATGTCCCCACCTCACCCAATCCGACTTCCGGTTACATTGAAATCGTTCCGCTTTCGGAAGTGGTCCAGACCGACTGGAGCATCGAGGAAGCGATGAGCTTCGTCGTGACCGGCGGCGCAAACGGGCCTGATTCCGTCCATTTCGACAACAGGCCTCGAAATGGGAGAAACCACCCATGACAGGCTATTCTGTGTTCGCGACACCTGAAAAAAGCTCCAGGCACCAGGCTTCAGCCTGGTGATCCAAGAAACGACCATCAGCCAGAGCATGGATGACGATCGGAACCCGACCCATCAGCAGAAAAGCATTGCGTAAAGGCGAGGCGGATTTTGACCCTCGAAAAGCTCTTGAAGGGAGCGCTGTTCCGCGGCGGCCTTTAAACCTGGCCGCATCGCAGGGCCCAGAAAATGAGTCTGGATAGTTCATGAAGCGGTTTACTTGCCTGTTCCAGTTAATTTGGGCCGCGTTGTTCGTTCTGCTGTCCGCATGGCCGGTGCAGGCTCAATGGCCTCAAGGAAAAAGCCGGGTTCTCATCATCCATTCCTATCATTCGGGCCTCACCTGGACCGATGCGATCATGAACGGAATCCGGGATACCTTCGCGGCCAGCGACCCAGGTATTCAGATCAGCGCCGAATACCTGGACTCCCGGCGTTATCCCAAGTCTGACCTCTCCCGTAGAATCCGGGAATTTCTTCTTGAAAAATTAAATGGCACAACGCCGGATCTGGTGATGGTTTCGGATAATAATGCCCTCGAACTCGTTCTGGAACAGCGGAATCGACTTTTTCCCGGCATACCGATCGTCTTTTGCGGCATCAACGATTTCAGCCCGGCCATGATTTCAAGCTGCCCGGATATCACGGGTGTTGCTGAAGATCTTTCAATCGTTGAGACGGTGAATCTTGCGCTCCGTCTGCATCCCGACACCGGGGAGGTTGTCGTGATCGGCCGGACCACTGTGGCGGCAGACAGGTATAATCGCGACAGCTTCATCGCTGCGCTGCCGAGGGTGCCTTCTCATCTGAAGGTCACGTTCTGGGACGACCTGCCGGGCCCTGAATTGAAGTCAAGGCTGGAGAAGCTCGAAAGCGGCACGGTCCTTTTCATCAACGGACTGATCACGGACCAGTCCGGTCGGCAGATGATGTACGGAGAAACCACAAAATGGATCTCCCAATACAGCAAGGTGCCCGCGTATTCATTCTGGGAGGTCTATCTTGGCTACGGCATCGTGGGAGGCAAGCTGGTAAGCGGTTATCGGCAGGGCCGGATGGCCGGACAACTGGCCCTGCGCATCCTCCGTGGCGAGCGTGCCGACCGCATTCCCGTGGTGGCCGGTCTTGATGCCAATCATTACATGCTTGATTACCGTCAACTGGAAAGATTTCGCATCCCCCTGTCAAAAGTCCCGCAAGGCACCCTCTTCGTCCATCGCCCTGATTCGTTTTACGACCGCCATAAAACTCTTGTCTGGACAACCGTCTCCGTCGTCGCAGCACTGGGGGCTCTTGTGATTCTTCTCAGTACGGCCATCCTGCATCGGCGTAAAGCCGAACGGGCGCTGAAGGTCAGCGAGGAGCGGATGCGTCTCTTTTTTGAGCGCCAGATTGTCGGGATGGCCATCACATCTCCCGAAATGGGCTGGCTGCAGGTCAATGACAGGTTATGCCGGATGCTGGGCTATTCCCGGGAGGAACTCCTGCGGAAAACCTGGGCGGAATTGACCTATCCTGACGATCTCGCTGCCGATATCGAACAGTTTGATCGGCTCCTTGCCGGCGCGATCAACGAGTATACGCTGGAAAAGCGGTTTGTCCGCAGGGACGGGACCATCATCTTCACGGATCTTTCTGTTGGCTGTGTCCGAAATGCGAGGGGGCGTGTGGATTACGTCCTGGCGCTGCTGGAGGACATTACGGAGCGTAAGGAGGCTGCCGGGGAGCGGGAAAAGCTGCAGGAGCAGCTTATCCAGGCTCAGAAGCTGGAGTCCATCGGCAGGCTTGCAGGTGGCGTGGCCCACGACTTCAACAATATGCTCACCGCGATCCTGGGTCATGTGGAACTGTCGATGAGGCTGTGCACCCCGGAGGGACCGATTTACACAAGCCTCAAGGTGATCGAGGAGTCCGCCCTCCGATCCGCCGGTCTTGTCAGGCAGCTGCTGGCCTTTGCGCGCAGACAGACCGTGGCGCCCAGGGTCCTGGACGTGAACGACACCACAGCGAGTATGCTCAAGATGCTGCAGCGGTTGATAGGCGAAAGCATCTCCCTCGTCTGGCTGCCCCAGATGGGCCTGTGGCCGGTCAGGGTCGACCCTTCACAGATTGACCAGCTGCTGGTCAATCTGTGTATCAACGCCCGGGACGCTATTCCCGGGGTGGGCAGGGTCACTATCGAAACCGGGAATAAAGTCCTGGATGAGACTTATTGCGCCGTTCACCCCGATTGTGTCCCGGGAGAATACGTGATGCTGGCCGTAAGTGACGACGGCGTCGGAATCGGCAAGGATGCCCTGGGCCACATCTTTGAGCCCTTCTTTACCACGAAGGAGCCGGGAAGGGGTACCGGTTTGGGACTATCTACGGTTTACGGCATCGTCAAGCAGAACAACGGGTACATCCATGTGTGCAGCGAACCCGGCAAGGGTTCGACCTTCAGGATATACCTGCCCCGGTTTGCAGGGGACGCCGGAGAGCCGGCGGTGGAAAGCAAGGCGGAACCGCCTGGGAGCCGGGGGGAGACTGTTCTCCTGGTGGAGGATGAGGCCGTGATTCTGCACGTCGGGCAGGCGATGCTGGAAGCTCTTGGCTATCGGGTGTTGACGGCCGACACGCCGGGCAAGGCGCTTCAGCAGATGAGAGCCCGCAGTGGCGAGATAGACCTCGTACTCACCGACGTGGTCATGCCGGAAATGAACGGACGGGAACTGGCGGAACGGCTCCTTGATATCAAACCCGGCCTGAAATGCCTGTTCGCATCCGGTTACACAGCCGACGTCATTGCACGCGACGGCGTGCTGGAAGAAGGTGTTGTTTTCATTCAGAAACCGTTTTCCATCAAACACCTGGCCGCCAAGGTGCGCGAGGCATTGGAGCGGGAGTAGGTGCGCCCCCTGACTCCGGCCCAGGCCACCTTCCAGATCCGCCCTGGCCTGCGGAGCATGGATGCCCTTCCTGTTGCCCTCCGCGCCATGCTCGCCGGAAAGCCCTTTCTCACCGGATGCAAATCCGCCCGGCCGTTAGTCCGCCCCGTTCCTATGCCGACCGTATGGCTCCGGATGATGTTTTTCCCTCCCCCACCGGCAAAAGCGCCCGGACATGGGTGCTTTTGCCTCAATCGTGTTCTGTCCGCCGGTTCAGGGCGCTCGGGCGGTGGTTCCGGATCGGCCTTCCATCATCGTACATCCTGAAGGAGATGGCTTTGAAATCAGGGGGCATTTCTCGGCGGCTTCCTCGCCGAAGGTAAGGCAGTTGCTGGTGCGGAGAACGTTCAGATTCCGGGATACAAACTGATCGAAGAGTTAAAAAGAGCTGGAGTTATATCCTGGATTGTACTATAGGTTGAGTTATATTATAGCTAGAGTGTAGAATTCGGAGTCTTTTCCGAATGTCGGTGCTTTGCTCTAGACTCCTGTTTTTTTTTGAGGAAGGAGGTGAGGAAGGATCGTAATGCAAGGCTAGACGTTTAAATCACGCTTTTTAAAAAAAGGAGGAGATATGCTGAGTGATCGCAAAATGTTAGGAGTTCTTGCAGTTGCTGTGCTTGGTATTTTGATTGCTTTGGCGCAGCCCTTTGCTCCGGGGTTGTCGCCGTTGGGACATTATGTCATGGGGACTGTCATTGCCGGCCTGGGAATGTGGATCTTCCGTCCCGGCGCACTGCCCTTCATGTCGGGTACCGCCATCATTCTTGGTATTACCCTTGCTCTCTTTTTTGCCTTCAAAGCGACCCTGGTGTTTCCGGGCAAAGTTCCTTTCAAGGCACCGCCGCAAATCTACGGGGTCGTCATGGGCGGCTTTACTTCATCAGCCGTCTGGGTCCTGATTCCTGCACTATATTTTGGTTTTGTTCTGCAAAAAACGGGTCTGGGCAAGCGCATTGCCTATCTGGTTCTTAAGACGTTTCCGGCAACCTGGCTTGGCCTGGCGATCAGCTGGCTCGTGATCGGCGTTGCGCTGTCCGCCTTGACCCCTTCCATCACCGTCCGTGTGGCCATTGTCGTTCCCATCGCCATCGGAATTGTGGAAGCCTGTAAACTGGAATACCGCTCCAAGGGTTCGGCCTATATCTGTCTGCTGGCCTGGGGTATGGCCCTCTTCCCCGGGACCGGATGGTTGACCGGCTCCCTCTCGGGACCGATCATGCAGGGGTTCTTTCCCCCGGAAATCAAACACCTGTGCAATTTTGACGACTGGTTCAAGATCCTGGCCCTGCCCTGGTTCGTGGTGACCATTGTCTACGTCGTCCTGGCTTACATTCTGGCCAGGCCGAAAGAGGCCATTGCCATCAGCTCCGACATGTTCAAGGAGGAATACAAGAAACTCGGTCCCATGTCCAAGGATGAAATCATCTCCGTGATCATCCTTGTCGGTTCGCTGTTGATGTTCTTCACGGAAAAGCAGCATGGGATTCCCACGGCGGCCACCGCCCTGTTCGCCCTGTTCCTCTTCGTCATGTTCCGCATCATCACCGGTCCGGAGATCAGCAGCGGCATCAACTGGGACGTGGTCTGCTTCTTCGGCATCGCCGTAGCCCTGCCCCCCATCTTCGCGGTTTCCGGAATCTCCGCCTGGTTCGGCCCCCTGATCAAGGGGCCCATCATGGCCATGGCAGGATCTCCCATGCTGTTCATGCTGGTCATCACCGCGGGGCTCCTGCTCATCCGCTTCATTGACGTTCCCTGGGGCTTCACCACCGCCGCGTTGACCATCATCATGCTGATCCCGCTCTTCAACGACTTCGGGTATCATCCCCTGGCGGTGACCATGGCCTATCTGATCGCCATTAACTTCTTCCTCCTGTCCTACCAGCAGCCCTTTATTCTGATGGGTGAAGGAATGATTCAAGGCAGGGGCTGGGCGCCGGCCCATGTGACCCTCTTCGGTCTGATCTACATTGCGGCGGCCTTCATCTCCCTGCTGGTGGCCGTGCCTTACTGGAAGATGTTGGGGGTTATCCGTTAACGAATTGAATTCATAGCATAGCAGGGAAATTGACCCCGGACAGGCATCCGTTCCTGTCCGGGGTTTTTTCCCTCTCGTCACATATCCGGAAGCATGCCGGAGATGACCGCCTTTGCTTCTTTCTCGATGTTGCTCCCAGATTTCATGACGAGTTCGGGGCGCCAAGGCGGAGACGAGGCCGTAGCACGCAGACACATGGCGGGCGGCCTGCAACGCGGCCCGCGAAGATCGCGGCGGGATGGCGGACTGGAACTAGACGGTCTTCTGGAAATCGGCAAGGCTCATAACCCGGAGCAGGGGGTAAAGCGGGGTTTTTCTGAGAAGGTAGAGCACCCGGTCCCGGGTCTCCGGAAAGCGGGAGGCAACGCAGTCGTCAAGAACGATGACGTGAAAATCATGGCAGACGGCGTCATAGGCCGTACTGAGAACGCAGACCTCGGTGGAAACCCCTCCGATGACAACCGTGTCCACTCCCCGCTTCCTCAAGATGGCGGCGAGTTCCGTCTTGAAAAAAGCGCTGAAACGGGGCTTCTCCACGATCAGGTCACCATCTTCAGGCTTCAGTTCGCTGATGACCTTCGCTCCCGGCGTTCCCTGAATCGCATGGGGATTCATCCGGGACTGAAAGAGGAAGCAGTCCGGCGATAGCGCATCGTTGGAGTAAATGACGGGGATGGCTTTCTCCCGGGAGAACCGGATCAATTTCTGAAGATTGGGGATGATGTTGATGCCTTCTTCACCCATGGGAAGGGGACCATCCATCCGGATGAAGTCCTCCAGCATGTCGGAAACGATTAGCGCCTGCTTCATCTATTCACCGAAGAGGAATGGATTTTGCGGATTATTTCTCCTCCGTGGGCCCAATATTAGGGAAGCCCGGCATGGGTGTCAATGGTTTTTGTTCAGAAGGTTCGCAGCGGGGCCTGGCAGCGGTGGCGTCCGCCGCCAGGCTTCAGGCGCTAGTTCCCCTTGACCGGAGGAGCCGTTCATGCGATAAAAAACAAAAATGCAAATAACTTATTCCACTTCCAGGCGATAGGCTCTATGCGGGTCCACAGACCGGGGGTGCTTCGGGGGCCGAACAAAGACGCATGCCGGATCCCGATCAGGGGGTTTTTCCGTGCTGAGGAAACCCGGATCTTGAAGCGGAATGAAAGAACAGGAGATGCCATGGGAGAAAGGCAGTTTTCCCGGATTGCGTTTGACCGTCACGTCACCCTTAAAATCGGCGATTCCGCAAGTCCCGCAGAAATCGAGAATATCAGCCTCAAGGGTGCGTTGCTGAAAACGCGGTGTCCATTCAACCTTCAGGATGTCGTGATCCTTGAGCTCCGGTTGTCGGAAGAACCCGATCCCCGGATCCTGACGATTGAGGGAACCGTGGTCCGCTGTGAACGAAACAAGGCGGCAGTCCATTTCACCCGCATGGATCCGGATTCTTTTGTTCTCCTGAAAAACATCATGGCGTACAATCAGGGGGACGAGGCCATTGTCCGGGGCGAACTGGCCGATTATCTTTCCGGTAAGGGCTAACCGTTCATCAGGGAGGTGCTCAGAGGAAACATGGAGAAGAAATGGGTGACCACCAGGGAAGCCCCCCTGCCCGTCGGGCCCTATGCGCAGGCGGTGAAGGCGGGCGGATTCCTTTTCGTCTCCGGACAGATTCCGGTGGATGCTCGGACCGGCCAACTGTCGACGGGGCCTTTTGTCGAACAGGCCGGGAAGGCCCTTGACAATCTGGCTGCCGTCCTGAAGGCGGGCGGCGCCGGTCTGGACTCCGTCGTCAAGGTCACCGTCTATCTGTCCGATATGGCAAACTTTAATGAATTCAACATGGTGTATATCACCTATTTCGAAAACTCCCGCCCCGCCAGATCCTGTGTTGCCGTCCGGGAACTGCCCAAGGGGGCCTTGGTGGAAATCGAAGCGGTCGCCCTCTGCGAGGATGGATGATGGAGTCTTTCCTGGGCGGCCTGAGCGGCTACATGGCGGATTCCCTGTTTGCGGCTTACCTGGCCGCCTATCTTGGCGGAGTTCTCGTCAGTTTCACCCCCTGCGTCTACCCGGTCATGCCGGTTGTGATCGCCTACATCGGCGCTCAGGGCGCACAGTCCCGGGCCCGGGCGTTTTTTCTTTCCCTGGCCTATGTGCTGGGACTGGCCCTGACCTATGCGGTTCTCGGCGGCGTTTCCGCGTTGACGGGCCAGCTGTTTGGCCGATTCCAGAACAGCTTCCTGACGTCCTTTCTCGTGGCCAATGTCTGTATTTTCATGGGGTTGGCCATGCTGGATGTCTTTTCGATTTCCATCCGGATTCCAGGGTTTATGGCCCGGTCGGAAAAGGGCATCCTGAGCAGCGGCATTCTGGGCAGTCTCGTGATCGGCATTACCTCAGGCCTTCTGGTAGGCCCCTGCTCGGCGCCGGTCTTTTCCGTGCTGCTCGCTTATGTGGCTAGTAGGCAGAACGTCTTTTTCGGCATGAGCCTCCTGTTTGTTTTTGCCCTGGGCATGGGAACGCTGCTTCTTGCCGTCGGTTCCTTTGCCGGGCTGCTGACCGGCCTGCCCAAATCAGGCCTTTGGATGGTACGGATCAAACAGGGCTGTGGCTGGCTCCTTCTGGCCACGGGCGAATATTTCCTGATCAGGGCCGGCGGTGCGCTGGTTTAATTCTCACGAATGGATGCAGGAGCATTGAACACCATGAAACTTCTACGGATTCTTCCCGTTGTCGTCGGACTTTCCCTGGTGGTTTTCTCTCTGGTAAGCTGCCTGGAGCCTTCCGACCAGGGAGAAAAGGGATCGAAGCAAAGCCTGCCCCAAGTCGAAGGCATCGAAGCGCCGGATTTTGAACTCCCCGATCTGGAGGGGAAATCGTTCCGCCTGAGCCAACATCGAGGCAAACCCGTTCTCCTGATCTTCAGCACCACCTGGTGCGCCCATTGCCGTTCCGAAGTGCCTCACCTGCGGGAAATCGCCGCCAACTACGGCCCGCGAGGCCTGGAGGTGGTTCAAATCTTCATTCAGGAATCCCCGCAGAAGGTTTCATCCTTTGCCCGTCAATACCAGCTTTCTTACCGCGTCCTGCTGGATGAGCGGGGAGAGGTCGCTGATACTTACGGCGTTCGCGGGGTTCCCGATATGATCCTCCTGGATCGTAACGGTCGTCTTGTTTGCCGCCGCTGCCCGGATCTCGAAGCTTCCCTGAACGGCCTTTTCGCGAAGCAGCCGGATTAGCGGGAATGCAGGTGCCGGAAAGACGCGGTCTGCGGCTCCGGCCAACTGCCATTGAAGAGGATCTATTTGGATTTCAGGAGATTTTCTATCTCGGCGATGTTGGCGCCGAAAACCGCTGAATCCCCGATGAGAAAGAAAGGCGTGCCGGTCAATCCCAACCGGGTGGCAACCTCCTTGTGCTTCCTGAGGGTTTCCTCCGCCCGGCTGTCCCCGCAGCGCTGGAAGTTCATGCTGTCCAGCTTTCCTGTCATCGCTTCCTCGTAGGCTTTTCCCCAGTCTTTGGCACAGAAGACATAAAGCGCCTTCGCCTCGGCATCCTTGTGGAAGGGAAGGGGATAGAAGAAGATATGACGGGTCACATCCGTCCGTCCGGCAAAAAAGGCGGAGGCCTGGCGGCAGTAGGGACAATCCGGATCCGTGATTTCAATGACGCGATGCGGTCCCGTTCCGATCGTGATCGCCGAATCCAGGGGCAGGTTTTTCGCTTTGGCCGCAATCAGTTCCCGAATCTTCTCCCGGGTCAGATTTTTCCCCTCCTTCGTAACGATTTCCCCGAGCAGCAGGCAATCCGTTTCGGGAGCGTAATAGAGAATCTCATTGCCGACGATCACCTCGTAAACCCCCTTGATGGCCGTTTCCGAAATCCTTTCCGCCGGGATCTGGGGGTAACTTTTTTTAAAGGCTTCATTCGGCGATCTTTCCGCGGCCAAAGCCTGCCCTCCCGGCAGCGCGAGGATCGAAAGAGCGATGAAGAGGAAACCCCTGGTGAGGAATTTTGCCCCTCTATTTCTTCTGTAACATTCCATGAAGTTTTAAGATTCCTTTCTTTTCTTGAAGAAGAAACATTGATCGCCGCTGAAAGTCAAGGGGCAATTCCCCCTTGCAAGGGGCAGCGGCCGAAGATAAGATACTCCCGTCTTTTCAGCAGCAGGAAGGAGAAGGGAAGTCATGCCGATTACCCCTGAAAACACCTGGGAAGCGGTCTCGACCATTCGCGCTCAGGCCCCTTTGATCCACAATATCACGAATTATGTCGTGATGAACAGCACGGCCAACGCCCTGTTGGCCCTGGGCGCCTCGCCCGTCATGGCCCATGCCCGGGAGGAAGTGGAAGAGATGGTCAGCGCCGCGTCGGCCCTGGTGATCAACATAGGAACGCTCAGCCCGCCCTGGGTCGAGTCTATGACCAGCGCGGCACGGAAGGCCGCCGAGCGGCGGATTCCCATCGTGCTGGACCCGGTCGGAGCAGGGGCCACGTCCTATCGGACCCGGACCGTCCGGAAGCTCCTGGATGCGGTTGCCCCGACGATCATCAGGGGCAATGCCTCTGAAATTCTGGCGTTGGCGGCCGCTGAAAAGGGGCGGACCAAAGGGGTTGACGCCACGGAACATTCAAGCCGCGCCGTCGAGGCCGCCCGCAGGATGAGCGAACGCTATGGGAGCACGATCTGCATCAGCGGAGAGACGGATTTCATTGTGAGCAGGCAGGTGCTTCTGGGGATCAAAAACGGCCATCCCCTGATGGCCCGGGTGACGGGGCTTGGGTGCACGGCCTCCGCCCTCTGCGGCGCCTTTGCAGCCGTGAACCCGTCCTTTGCCCTGGCTGCGGCGCAAGCCATGGCGATCATGGGCGTTGCCGGCGAAATGGCTGCGGAAATCTCCCCCGGCCCGGGAAGCCTGCAGCTTCACTTCCTGGACATCCTTTATCAGCTGACCGAGGAAGACCTTGTCCGTCGAATGCGAACCTCACCAGGAGCCGGATGATGGATCGACCTTTTTCCGCCCGGAGAAAAACCGATGGATTGTACCTTGTCACGGACCGCAGCCTGTGCGGCCGAAGAAGTGTCGAAGAGGTCGTTTCAATGGCCGTACAAGGCGGTGCGGCCTGGGTCCAGCTCCGGGAAAAGGATCTGGCCACCCGCCCCTTTGTTGAGGAGGCCAGACGCCTGAAAGCGCTCCTCTTCCCTCTCGGGGTTCCCCTGATCATCAACGACCGCCTTGATGTCGTCCTGGCCTCTGAAGCGGACGGAATCCATATAGGCCAGGAGGATATGCCCTATGAAACGGCCCGCCGGCTGCTGGGGCCCAAGGCCATCATCGGTCTCTCCGTGGAATCCTGGGAAGACGTGGTGCAGGCCCAATCCCTGGACGTCGATTATCTCGGCGTCAGTCCCGTTTTTGCCACACCCACCAAAATGGATACCAAAGCACCCTGGGGCTTGGAGGGCCTGACGCGGATCCGGTCGTTTTCCCGCCATTTCCTCGTTGCCATCGGTGGAATTTCCCACGAAAATGCCGGCGCGGTCATCCTGGCCGGGGCCGACCGGATCGCCGTGGTGTCGGCAATCTGTGCGGCATCGGATCCCTGCAGGGCCGCGAGGGATCTCTGCCGTGACATTGCTGAGGCGCAGGAAAAGGGGGATCTGTCTGGAGCGCAGCGGGAGCGCTCTTAGCTTTTTTGAGCAGGGTCAGAATCGCATGAAACCGCACAAGCTGATTCTTTTGGACTATTCGGGGACGCTGAGCCTTCAGGCCGTTCTGTTCGGCCGGGGGGATTCTCTCCAGTCGGCGCTGGACCAGAGCGGCCTCGCCTTCCTGGGCATCACGCCTTCCCGGCTCTGGGAGAAGATCGTCCATCCGACCTGGGAGGAAGGCAGTACGACCCCGGTGGGCTACCGACAGATTCTTCTGAGGTGCCTTCTTCATGATGCCGGGGGGGCGTCTTCCAGCGCCGGATCAGGGTTCGTTCCCGATTTGGGGAGGGCTGCGCAGGCCTTCGTGGATTCCTATCTCGCGGCATCCCGCATGGAGGACCCGTGGCGCCCCCTCCTCAGGAAGCTTGCGGATCAGCCGGGACTCTGCACGGTCATTGCAACGGATCATTACGCGGAAGCCACGCCGGCGATCCTGAGGTATCTTGCGGACTGGGAAATTCCCGCCGTTTCCGCGAAGGAAGCCTTCGGCCCGGAGCCGCCCGCCGCGCTCATCGTGGCCAATTCCGCGGATCTGGGGGCGCACAAAGACTCGCCGTGCTTCTGGCAGTCGTTGAAGTCCGGGCTTGGGCTGCACGCATTGAAAGATATTCTGCTCATTGATGATTTTGGCTTGAATGAACACAGCGGTGATGCCTACGGTGACAGGAACCGGGTGGAACGGCGGCAGGAAGAGACAGCCCGTCTTCTCCGGGAGATTTTTTCCGTCGAGGCCCGCATTTTCCGCTTTTTTCTGGAACGTGGGAAGGGGCTACCCGATTACGAACAGCTCATGCGCCGGGTGGAATGTCTGGTGGAGCAATTTCTGGAGGGAACCGGCTGAAAAAAAATTATTTTTTCTTCAGAAAATCCAAAGCAATCCGGAGGGTTCATCATAAAAGGTCATATGGGCCAGGAAACCGGATGCCAGGGCGGGAGGCGCTCTTTTCACCCGAGGCTCTTCTTCGGGTGACATGGAAAGGGTGCAACAGTCCTTTCCGGATTCAGCAGGAGCCCTGACGGCAACACCTGCGTCTCTGCCAGGCTCCGCCTTGGCGAGTCCTCCAGGCGGAACAGGTTCTCCTGGCACCGGTTTTTCTCGATGCGACCCATCACCTGGAACACGTGCGGCCGATTGGGCCGCTGACTGCGCTATGACGGCATGGCGTAGGTTGCCGTAAAGATCCATGCCGAAGGTCAACCCCCTTTTTCCGGCAATCCGGGCGTCCGAGCTCAGAACCGTCTCAATCTTCGGCGATTTCTTCTTTACGCAGAGATGCACCTCGGCTGTCAGATAATCGTATTCCCTGCTGTCGTTCGGAGGTCCGCAAAAACAATCTTCCCGTGTATGATTGATCAGCGTCTTGAACGCGTGGCAGAAAATCAGCGGCTCGATAAAAAACAGATTTGCGGAAAGGGACTGAAGGCCCGAATCCTCCCAGAGCTCGTAGAGCGTCTGTCTTTCCTGGATTCGCCGCCCGTGGCTTGCCAGCATGATCCTCGGTTCCAAAGGAAGAGAGCAATAGCCGGAAGAAGATCGGCTGGACAACACATTCTCCTCGCTCCAGCTTATGATCTCCCCCAGATCGGGGCGGACATAGGGATTTTCCACTTCCACCAGATCGGGCCCGAAGAGGAGCAGAGAGTCGCTGAATTCACGCACAGCACTGCGCAGGGTGCATTTGCCTGTTTTCCATGCGCCTTTCCGAAAACAGGCAACCTTCCAGACAACCTCAAAGAAATAAATAGCCGGCACGATCGTCTCACACTGTCGAATCAGGAGATATGGACAAGATATTTCCGCTCGAGAGGCAACATGTCATCCTTTACCTGAACCGTTTTCCCGAACCTTCGCTGCCTGCGCCTCTATCGCTGCTTTCCGGAGAACAGATCATTCTTTACCTCTTTTTTCAAGAAAAAAATCCCCGGTGTTCCTGCCGGAAGGAAAAGATTCACATTCCCGCCGGCTCACCGGACCGTCACAATGAGCCCCTGTCCGAATTCTTTTCAGGAAAATGGCCGGGTTGCTTTTCGGGGGGCAAGGAGCAATCGGGCTTCGTGCCGACATAAAGCCGTGTGATGCCCAATGTCAGAGGATAGTGACGTACATTGGAAAAGCCGGCGTCGCGAATCATCCCCGCGAATCGTTCCGGGGCTGGGAACTGGATGATGGAATCGGCAAGATAAAGATAGGCCGCCGGGTTTCGGGTGAAACACCGGGCCATGCGGGGCAGGATCCGGCGGAGATAGAAGCTGCACAAAAGCTGCAAAACCTTCTGCTGCGGGAGCTGCATCTCCAGTATGGCCACCTGGCCGCCTTCAATGAGAACCCGGGAAAACTCCCGGAGCGCTCCCGGACGGTCTGGAATGTTGCGGATCCCGAAGGCTATTCCCACCACGTCAAAAGACCTGTCCGCAAAGGGAAGGGCCAGGGCGTCACCCTGGACGAAGGATACCCGGTTCCGGCATTCCTTCCGACGGGCGGTTTTCATTACTGCTTTTCCAAGCATTTCCAGGACAAAATCAACGCCGGTTACTTCAACATCCGGATAGCGGCTCGCCACCTCCAGGGCCAGATCCGCCGTGCCGGTGGCCACGTCCAGGTAACGACGGGTCCTGGGGAAATGCATCTTCCGGGCGGCAAAGCGCCGCCAGGCAACATCGCGCCGGAAACTGAGCAGGTGGTTGAGAAAATCGTACTTTCCCGTAACCGTCGCAAATATATCCTGAACGATGCGAATGTGGTCATCCGCTTTCAGGTTCTTGACCGGGGCGTAATCCCGCTTCAGGCGTTCTTTCAAAGATTGAGGTCCTTTTCGGAAGTTCTGGCGATCTTTCTGTGCTTTCAGTCGGGAATTGCCGCTGTAACCGTCCTCAGGCCATTCCGGAACCCGGAACCCTTTGCGGGGTTCCGGCCGCTTCAGCGTGGCTTTTCTATCACAGTTCAAGGCGGATCACAACAGGAGGTGTTCTCCCTGAATCCACCGGCCTCCCGACCGTTCGGTTTTTTCATCGATTATTTGAAGATGGTCCCGGCGGGCAGGTCCAAATCCGGCGGCGGTCATGGGAGGCTCCACGGGACCAAAAAAGCATGGGGCCGATCCCTACCTCCAAGGGATGCTTTGCTCTTTCATCAATCCCTATGCCTTCTGAGCCGCTTTCATCGCCAGCAGCCGCTCGATCCTTTTCTCGATCGGCGGATGGGTGCTGAAGAGGGTCCGAAGAAAATCTCCTGATAACGGATTCACGATGAACATGTGCGCCGTGGAGGGGTTCACATTCATCGGGTTGGCCCTCGAGGCTTCCGACAGCTTCCGAAGGGCGGAGGCCAGGGCTTCCGGCTTGCCGGTGATCCTCGCGCTGCCTGCGTCGGCGTCATATTCCCTGGACCGGGAGATCGCCATCTGAATGACCGTTGCCGCAACAGGTGCGATCACGGCCATGGCAATGGCGGGGATCATTCCCCCTCCCTCGTCATTGCCGAAAAAAACAGCCCACCGGGACAGAAGCACGACGGCGCTCGCCACCGTCGCGGCCATGGTGCTGATCAGGATATCCTTATGCTTGATGTGGGAAAGTTCATGGGCGAGGACGCCCTCAAGTTCATCCCGGTCGAGAATCTTCTGGATGCCGGACGTCACTGCGACGGCGGCATGATCTTCATTTCTTCCTGTTGCAAAGGCGTTGGGAACATCGTTGGAAACCACGTAAATCCGTGGCTTCGGAAGACCGGCCTTCGCGGCCAGGGCTTCCACTGAGTTGTGGAGGGCAGGGGCCTCCGCACGAGGTACTTCGCGGGCGGAATACATGCGAAGGACGATGCTGTCCGAATACCAGTAGCTGCCGAAGTTCATGAGCGCGGAAAGGACCAGGGCGATCACCACGCCCGTTCCCCGCGCGACAAAATAGCCGGCCAGCATGAGCAGCCCGGACAGGGAGGCCAGCAGGAGGATGACTTTGAGCGTGTTCATGGCATGTTACCTCGGGATTGTATCGCGCCGTTCAGCTTCCGGCGCCGTTTCTCCGGTTTTCGTCATTCCATTGTTGCGGGACATCCGATTCGCCCCCAAAGTTGTCGCCTTTGGGGACGAGAATCCACAGGAGAAGATACAACAGGAATCCAAATCCGCAGAAGAAGAACAGAAATGCAAACAGGAACCGCCAGCACCACGACGGAATGGGCGTATGCTCCCCCAGGCCTCCGCAGACTCCGCCGATCCATTTGTCCTTTCGTGATTTCTTAAAGCGTTGCAGCCAGTTCTTTTCCTCCATGTTGCAACCTCCAATGCCTCGAAATGTTCCATGAATCCGATTTTATGGCCGGCTTTTCGGCGTTTCGCCGTTTTTGCCCGATCCGCGTTCCTGCCGGGCCTCTTTGCTTCGTTCGAGCTGCCATCATATCCAATCATCCCAATGAGATACTAAAACCAGTAATTTTGTAAAGAACATTCTGAAAGCAAACCGCCCTGAAAAAGGACAGGCCCCTTCAGGGACTTCGGCAACGGGGCTTTCCCGATTTTCTTTTCTTGCAACCTTGCGTCCCGCTCTTGTATGATGCGTTCTTCTTTTGAGGCACAAGAAAGGTCGTGATGAAAAAAAGTCGGGAAAGAACAAACCTTGAAGATACGGCTGCGACGCCCCGAACCGGTGGCGGGGGGTCGACGTCGTCCGGCGCGGCGTCTTCCCAGAAGCAGGTAATCCTTTATACCGACGGCGCCTGTCTTGGAAATCCCGGGCCGGGCGGATATGGCGTTGTGCTTCTCTATGGGGAACGCAGAAAGGAGCTTTCCGGGGGCTACCGGTTGACCACGAACAACCGCATGGAAATTCTCGCGGCAATCAGAGGTCTGGAGGCCTTGAAGGTTCCCTGTTCGGTGACGCTTTACTCGGATTCCCAATATCTGGTGAATGGAATCACCAAGGGGTGGGCAAAACGCTGGCGGGCAAACGGCTGGAAGCGGAATTCAAGGGAAAAGGCGCTTAACGCCGATCTCTGGGAGCGGTTGCTGAATCTGTGTTCCCTTCACCGGGTCACCTTTGTCTGGGTGCGGGGCCATGCGGACATCAAAGAAAACGAACGTTGCGATATCCTTGCCAATGAAGCTGCCGGACAGGCCGACCTGGAAGAGGATCACGGGTATTTGCAGAAGGCGTCTTTCTGAAAAGCCGTGCCGCCGCAGCCCATGGAACAGCGGGGTGTCCTCTGCCGGACTTCGCACTACGGGGATCCTTCAAACGTCCTCCTTCTTTTTCTTTTTTTGCTCTTTGACCTGTGCCTTGAGCGCTTTTTTCCGGAGCTTGGCCTCGTCTGTTTCCGATGGAGGAACGGCATCCGCGAACGTTGCGACTTCCGGCTCTTTCTGCGCCATGGAAACGCGCTCCGGCGGCAGGGCCGGCTTCGGGGGCTCTTGGCCGCCGGCGGCCGAAGTCAGCTTCTCCGCTTCCAGGGCTTTTCTCGCCCGGATTTTCTCCAGGAGATATTTGGCGAAGGATTTTCCAAACTGGGCAATAAAACCGGTAATCAGGACAATCAGCACCCATTTCAGGATGCGCTGGACGTCAATATTCGAAATATCCATGGGCCACAGTAAAGATGATTCAGCAATCGTAAAAAGAGCCGTTTCTCTTCATTTCAAGACCGAGGCTTCAATGAGATCCGCCAGGCCCTGAATGTCGTTGATATCCAGGCAGGGCACCCCGATGTCAAGCGGTGTGTCGCTGGCCAGGGCAAGCAAATTGTCCTGCGGGCCGCAGAGAAGTTCCCGCTTGAGGGCAGCCCGGTATATCTCGATTTTCTGATGGGGGTTGCCTTTGAACCCTTCCGTCAGGATCAGGTCTACATCGTGGATATAGCGTTCCCGGAGGGCGTCGATGCTGAAATCTTCCTCCACGTCTTCAATCAGGGCCGCCTTCCGGGGGGTCGCAATGACCGTTGCCCGGGCGCCTGCCTGCCGGTGCCGCCAGCTGTCTTTTCCTTCGATGTCGATATCGAAGTCGTGCAGATGATGCTTGATGGTCGCCACCCGGTATCCCCGCCTGGCCAGTTCCGGAACCAGCTTCTCAATCAGGGTCGTTTTTCCCGTATTGGATTTGCCGACGATGGAAATCACAGGAATGAGGGTATGTGCTTTCATGCCTTCTCCTTGGGCCCTTTCCCGGCCGCCATGTTCAACGGATGAACCAAAGCAGAGCGAAGTTCCAAGCATCTTGATCCATCCAAACATGAACTGTCTGAAATTTATAGACGAAGGCGGATTGCATTTCAAGCAGTATATCTCCCTTTCCGGGGGATTAATAATTGCTTGCACTTTTGGCAGGAAGGATTATATACGTAGCAGGCGCTTGAATTGTAACCAAGGCGCAAGTCCAAGGACAGGAGGCCTGAAACTGCATGGCGAACATGCTGAATGCCCTAAAAACGATCGAGCAGTACAAATCCGACAGTCCGTATTACAGCGAACTGCTGGATATTCTCGCGGAGCTTCTCATCCTGCGGGAAGAGTATCACAAAACATCCGACAGGATGATCTTTCAGGTGGATGAGCACCTGATCCCCCAGAAGGTGGCGGGCGGATTGCCCCTGATTGATTTTATCTCGGGAGAATTTAATCTTTCCCTGCCCAGGGATTATTTCCTTAAGCTTCTGGATATTGCAAAAAAGCGTTCTCCGGAAAAAACAGAGGAAATGATCGAGCAGCTGCACAGCGGGGCTCTGGATTTTGAGAGGATGATTCGTCATACCTTCGACCCCCTTGCGGAAGGGGATTTTCCGGAAGAAAAAGATGATGATTTTTATGATCTTGTGGAGCTGTTCCTGGAAGAAAGCCTGAGACCTGAACTGGAAAAGATCGCCAGCCATTATGGTGACCGGATTTCCCAACTTAAATGGTCTGAAGGGTACTGCCCGATCTGCGGCAAAGAGCCGAAAATCGGCAAGATCAAGGCCGGCGACGGACGGCGTTATCTTTTCTGCAACCAGTGCGGCTTTGAGTGGCATTACCGGCGGGTGAAATGCCCCTTCTGCGGCAATGAAGAGCAGCACGCCCTCGCCTATTTTACGATTGAAGGGGATGAGCGCTACCGGGTGGATGTTTGTAACGTCTGCAAACGGTACATCAAGATGGTGGATCTGAGAGTGACGGAGCAGGAGGCCGATCTGGATGTCGAAGACATTGCCACCCTTCATCTGGACATGCTGGCCTACGAGGAGGGGTATAGTTAGTCCGCAGGATTCGGAGCCCGGTTCATGGACAGGAAAGAAATCGACCTCCTGGTTCACAGGCTTGAAGTCAGTGCCGGGGGAGCTGACTTTCCCATCGTCACCCAGCTGGCGGAAAGGCAGCACGATCCTTTCAAGATCCTGATTTCTACCGTGCTCAGTCTGAGGACGAAGGACGAGGTCACGGGTAAGGCCACCGAGAAGCTGTTCCGTCTGGCTTCAACGCCTGAGGGGATGATGAAGCTGAGTGAAGAGGAAATTCGCCAAGCCATCTATCCCGTCGGCTTTTACCGGAACAAGGCCCGGCAGATTCCGGAAATCTGCCGGGCTCTTGTGGAGCGCTTTTTCTCCCGGGTGCCCGACACCCTGGAGGATTTGCTTTCGTTGAAAGGGGTGGGGCGAAAAACCGCAAATCTCGTTCTTTCGCTGGGCTACGGACAAGAGGCCATCTGCGTCGACACACATGTGCACCGGATCTCCAACCGCCTCGGTCTGGTCAAGACAAAAACACCGGAGCAGACGGAATTCGTTCTCCAGGATACCCTTCCGCGATGCTACTGGTCACGCTACAACACCCTGCTGGTTTCCTTCGGCCAGCGTGTCTGCCGTCCGGTTTCTCCCCTCTGCAGCTCCTGCCTCCTTGGTGATCTCTGTCCCCGCATATCCGTTACCAGCCATCGATGATCTCCTGCCTGGGCGCCGCCGCCGGCTTTGCTGCTTAAAGGCCGTCATTCGGCTTCCTCGCGCGTTTTCCATGAACGGATAAGGGCTGTGTTCCATCCGAAACGCAAAATGGTCCGGCAGGCTACCGGGAGGTGTTCCCCTGTCTGAAATGAGCAAGCACCTCGTCAACCGATCGAGTGTTCAGGATGGAAGAGGGCCGGCACCAGCCGCGCCGGGCCATGCCGATTCCGAAGCGGATCAGCTCGAAATGCTCCGGGCGGTGCGCATCCGTATTGATTGCCAGCAGGACGCCCAGCTCCCGCGCCCGGTAGATGAAGTTGTCCTTAAGATCCAGGCGGTCGGGCATGGAATTGATCTCCAGGACCTTGCGATACTGAGCTGCGGCGGAAAAAACCGCCTCCAGATCCACTGCGATGGGCTCACGCTTTCCGATGAGGCGGCCCGTCGGGTGAGCCAGGATGTCCACATGGGGATTCTCCAGGGCCTTCAGGATCCTCCGGGTCATTTTCCCCTCGCTCTGGTTCAGGGATGAGTGGATCGATGCCACGACAACATCCAGCCCGGACAGGATCTCGTCCGGCAGATCCAGCCGTCCGTCGCTCATGATATTGACTTCAATCCCCGTAAGCAGCCGGATTCCCTCGATCTGCTGGTTGAGTTCGTGGATGGCCTGCTGCTGTTTCAGCAGCCGATCTTCATGCAATCCCCCGGCAATGCCCAATCCGCCGGAATGATCCGTAATGGCCAGATAGGCATACCCCGCTTCCTTCGCCGCCTGGGCCATGGATTCAAGGGATGCCGTTCCGTCGCTCCAATGGGTATGCACGTGGAGATCCCCCCTGATGTCTGAGCGTTCGACCAGTTCAGGAAGGGCATGGGTTGCCGCAAGTTCGATCTCCCCGTAATCTTCACGGATTTCCGGCGGGATGTACTGCATTCCCAGGCGCGCATAAAAGTCCTCTTCCGTTGCAAACGTTTCCAGCCTGCCCGTGGAGGCATCGGTAATTCCGTATTCGCTGAGTTTCAAGCCCCGTTTTTGATTCCTGGCCCTCAGGGCGATGTTGTGCTGACGGCTCCCCGTAAAATACTGCAGGAGCGATCCGAAGGCCTCATGCTCCACCATCCGGAGATCGGCCTGAAGCCCGTCGGCCAGAATGACGCTGGCCTTGGTGGGCCCCTGGCCGAGGACGTCTCGAACGGCGGGCAGGGACACAAAGGAGCGGATGACCTGTTCCGGGTAATCCGCCGTTCCCATCAGGTCGATGTCGCCGACGGTTTCCCGGAAGCGGCGAAGGCTTCCCGCTGCGACCAGATTCTTCACTCCCGGCAGGGGGCGGAGCATGGAGAGAACGTCTTCGACCAGGGGAAGGGCCCGCCCAAGGGGAATGCGCTGATCCTTGCGCCGCAAGGACTCGATCTGGTGCAGCAGATTGTCCGCCGTCCTGTCGCCCAGCCGAAAGAGGGAGGCCACCTTACCCTGCCGAATGGCTCGCTCCAATTCGTCCACGGAGGAGATCCCAAGCTCTGACGCCAGGCGAAAAGCGGTTTTCGGACCGATGCCCGGTATTTCCAGGAGTTCGGAGAGGCCTTCGGGAAGGGAGCCTCTCAGGGTTTCCCAGGCGGCCAGGCGTCCGGTGCGGACCAGCTCTTCCGCCTTGGCGGCAATCGCCTGGCCGATCCCCGGAAGGCTTTTCAAATCCTCTCCCGCCGCAAGCATGACGGCGAGTTCCCGGGGCAGATGTTCTATGACCTGGGCGGCTCGTCGATAAGCCCTTATCTTGAACGGGTTTTCTCCCTTGATTTCCAGAAAATTCGCCATGTGTTCGAAGATCCCGGCTATGTCGGTATTGTTCATGATGCCTCCTTTTGCCCGGATAGGTTCGCTGCGCATCGTCCCGTGAACAGGGCCCGGGAAGCACGGAACGCAGTGCTGCAGCCATAGTTATAATCCATAATGGAACCCTCGCAACAGAAGAAAATGAAGAAATATCCGGTTATCGGCGGGTATGAGATCTCGGTTTTCCTGGAGAGCACCGGCTTCAACGGGAGAAAAGAATCGCGGATTATAACGGCTGCCCTCCTGAAAAAGGATTGAATTCTTTTGACATCGGTGATATACGGCACTGCGTCGCTGTTTATGAACGCATGTCCTCTTGGTTCCGGCAGGAGGCTCAATAAAATTAAAAGAGGCGGAATTACTGTGCACATTCTGATTAATGTATTGCATATCATCTCCTGTTTTGTCCTTGTGATCGTCGTGCTTCTTCAGGCGGGAAAAGGCGCCAGTATGGGGGCGGCATTCGGCGGTTCCAGCCAGACCGTCTTCGGCAGCAGCGGGGCAGGGACCTTTCTCGGAAAAATGACGACCGCCGTAGCCGTCGTCTTCATGCTGACGTCGCTTTTCCTCTCCTATGCGTCGATCCATAAAGGCTCCTCGCTGATGGAAGGGGCTTCCAGGCCTGTAGCGGAAAGGCCGGCCGCACCTGCCGCACCGGCAGCACCCGCCACGGCGCCGGCACCGGCGCAGAACACAGCGCCTCCTGTCTCCACGCCTCAGTCACAGCCGGCGAAGTAGGGGGCCGTACCAAGAAAAATGGCCGGGAGACTCTTTTCGTATTGACAAATTCATGAGGGGTGGGGTAGCTTATCGATCGGCAGGAAAATGGGCCTGATCGAGATAGTTTGAAAAAGACCGTTTTTTGCCGTATCCGTATTCCGGAATATTGCCGAAGTGGTGGAATCTGGTAGACACGCTATCTTGAGGGGGTAGTGAGCCACGCTCGTCCGGGTTCAAGTCCCGGCTTCGGCACCATAAATCCAATATATCACTTCTGATACTGGGGATTTAGAGTGGGACTCTAAACCCCTTTATTGTTTGGAGTCTCTTTCGGAAACAGACCATGGAACGGGAGGAAGAAGGGTATTTCCCATTTGAATTGCAGAAAAAGCCCGCGAAAGAGAAGCGTTGAGCCCGTAGAATTGACTTGACAAAAGAGGATCAAGTTGTTATTGCAGCACACTGTAATAGTTCATGATTTTGCTCCCGAGGTGCAAGGAGATCTCCAGCCCTCAAAAAGTCGTGCCCTTTCTTAACATTCTGAAAGATGGTCAAAGCCGGATGAGTTTTTTGAAGTCTGAACATTGTGGACCGATCGTAACCTTCTTTAGATGATCAAGAGCAGAAAAAAATACTTCGAGTAACGAACATCAACAATAATAACAGGGGGATTTAGAAATGGGAAAGCTAGAAGGTAAGGTAGCGGTAGTAACCGGCGGCGGAAGAGGTGTGGGAAGAGCCATTTGTCTTGCCTATGCGGAAGAGGGCGCCGATGTTATCGTAAACTACGCCGGTAATCATGCCGCAGCCAATGAAGTGGTTGCTATGATTGAAAAGATGGGGCGTCGTGCCGTGGCCGTTCAGGGGCGTGTCGAAGTCAAGGACGAGGCGGTAAAGACCATCCAGGCCGCTGTCGATAATTTTGGAAGAATTGATGTCCTGGTGAATAACGCCGGTGCGACGAAGCCCGCAATGCTCCATAAGATGACGGAGGAGCAGTGGGATGCGGTCGTTAACATCCACATGAAAGGCCCCTTCCTCTGTGTGCAGGCGGCGGCAAAATATTTCATGGAGCAGAATTACGGCAAGATCATCAACGTCACTTCCGTTGCGGGACTGGTGGGAACGACGGGCCAGATTAACTACGCGGCTGCTAAAGGCGGCATCCTTTCCTTCACCATGTCAGCCGCGAGAGAGCTTGCAAGATTCAACGTCACGGCCAATGTGATCTCTCTGGGCATCGTGACAACGGACATGACCGAAAAAATCACAACTGATGAAAAATTGAAGGAAATTTACATGAGGCGCATTCTCCTCAATCGCTATGCGGAACCTTCAGAAGTGGCTCCCGCCTTTGTTTTCTTCGGCTGCGACGATTCCAGGTATATTACGGGACAGCTGCTGAGAGTCGACGGTGGTTACGGTATGACCTAAGCCGCTGCATGGGGATGAAAACGCTCTGCACGTGCGAAACAGCCTGATAGTGCCTATAAGACCCTCTGGAATAAGAAAACTATATTCAGAGGGTTTTATACTCATAGGGGCTGCCTTCAAGAATTTTGAAAGCGGTCATCCTGAAGGCTGGACGCGAGAGGAAGACAGGACAAAGCTGATGAATTGACCTCTTGAAAGATATTTCTTGACAAAAGTAAAGTTACATCATAGCTAAACCATAGAATAATTTAAAATATGGCAGGAAAAAAAGTCAGGAAATAAGGATTATGGGAACAAGGGAATCAGAAAAAAAGAGCTCTTTGTCGAAGCCTCCATTGTCCAGAAAGCCTTCTGAGAAATCAGATGAGAGAATAATGGAAGCGACCTCAACAAAAAGCGCGGATCAGCAGGCGGACAAAAGCATCTTTGAAAAAGTCAAATTTGAAGTCTATGGAGAAGAAATGATTTCCAAGGAGGTCAAGCAAAGCGGCAACAGCGGCCGGGTGTACCTGCCTCCGGATTGGATTGGAAAGCATTTAAAAATTATACGGATCGATTGAGTTGCATTATGGCAGATGATATAGAGATAAAAGAAATAGATTTAACATATGCGCCTGAGATTACAGAGATTCATCGTGCTATCATGAAAGGCAATATTACCGATTCCTGGATGCAGAGTATTGAACTCCATCTTCGGAAGCAGGACGTTGTCGGTTACGTGGCCATAAAAGACGGCCGCGTGACGGGATTTATCATCGGTGAAATTAAAGGACCGAGTTTTGGACTGGAAAAGAGCGGATGGATCATTGCCCTTGAATCCCACCCGAATCACATGGGTGGCGGGATCGGCAAGGCCCTTGTGGAAAGCATCTTTAAATATTTCAAGCAGAAGGGAGTGCGGGAGATTTATACCGCACTGAGATGGGATGCGGTGGACATGGTGTCCTTCTTCATATCTGTAGGGTTTGACCGCTCCGAGTTCATCAATCTGGGAAAGCATCTCGATGATTAACTGAAGTCCAGGCTCGGATCAGGCAACGCTGCAAAACAACAAGCAGCGTAAGAGAAGAGACAAAAAGAGGGTGCGGAACCGAAAAGGTCCGCACCCTCTTTTTGTCTGTCTATTATAAAGTTGCTATGAAATGTCCTCAGGCCGCTTCAAGCTCTCCCGCCTTTTTAAATTCCTTCCGGAAGGGCCGGAATATGTTGCGGGGACACTTTGCAACGCAGGCTTCCTGGCAGTCCGGTCCGTAGGCCAGACACTTGTCATGATCAATGTGGACCACATCGTTTTCAATACTGACCGCTCCCGCCGGACACGCCTTGACACACATTTTGCACGTGATGCAGCCGACCTTGCAGATGTTCCTCACCGTCTTTCCAGGATCCTTTGTGCTGCAGGGAACCCAGACGCGAGCCTTCAGGGGCATCAGCTCAATAACCTTCTTGGGACAGGCGCGTACACAGGATCCGCAGCCGACACACTTTTCCACATCGACAACGGGAAACTGCTGCTCCATGGTAATGGCGCCAAAGGGGCAGGAAGCGGCACAGTCGCCCAATCCGATGCAGGCGTATGCGCAGTCCTGCGGACCACCAAAGGCGATACTTGCACCTGCGCAGGTATCGAAACCAAGATAGGAATACTTCTGTTTGACCTGCCCTTCGATACGGGAACATCGGATCTGGGCAACCACATTTTCGACACCGCCGACCGTTTTTCCCGCAATTTCGGCAACTGCCGCAGCCACTTCCGCCTTGCCGGGAAAGCAGAGATTCGGTGGAACGTCAGGGTCGTGGACAACCGCTTCGGCATATGCTTCGCAACCTGCAAAGCCGCAGCCGCCTCATTGAGCCCCCGCCAGAACTTCCAGGACCTCTTCTACCTTGGGATCGCCCTCCACGGCGAACTTCTGAGCGGCCAGCGCCAGGCCGATGCCGAACAACAGACCGATGCAGCCGAGGAACGCGATGCCTCCAATTGCCAATTTAATCAATACAGGATCCATGACATACCTCAATTCATTTCAGTTAATTTTAAAAAATCGCCATTCCGGAAAAGCCCATGAAGGCCAGGGCAAAGAGCCCTGTAGCCACAAAAGCGATGGGCAATCCACGGTAGGTGGGAGGCACGTTTGCCAACTCCAGGCGCTCCCTGGATGATGCCATGAGAAAGAGTGCAAGAAGGAATCCGCCGCCTGCACCCAGGGCCAGCATGAAGCTTTCAGCGGCGTTGTACTCGGCACTCGCCAGAGTCAGGGGAACGGCGATAATAACGCAGTTGGCGATGACCAGCACGAGGTACACACCGAAGGCCTTGAAAAGGGCCGGGTTGACCTTGCGGAGGATGGTATCGACGGCCTGCACGGTCAGCGAGACGAGGCCGATAAAGGTAACAACCTGCAGAAAGTCGAGCCGATAGGGTTTCAGAACGAACTGGTAGAGGAACCATGAGATCATGGCGCTGATGACGATGACGATGGTAAAGGTGACCCCCATTCCAACCGCCGTACTCTTTTTCCTGGATGTTCCGATAAAGACGCAAAGCCCAAGATACTTGGTGAATACGTAATTGTTGATCAGCATTGCACCGATGAGAATGGAAAAGAGGTAGCCGAAATAGGACTTCTTGACGTCCAGAAACGAGGCGCCCATGTCTTTCCCCTCGGATGGAATGCTTGCCATACTGACCGTGTGCGCCAGTTTCAGATCAAGATCTTCCCCGAATTTCAAGAAGACGGTCTTCTTGTCCGGGCCCACATCCACCTGCTTCACCGGCAGGAGAACATCGGGGTTATTCTTCTGAAAAACCTTGAAATTGGCGGGATCCGAGACCCATGACGCATCGGGCGCCCCGGCGAATTCGATCATGATGGAGCGGGCGTCCTTGAATCCACCCTTCTTGATGAAGGGATTATCAATTTTCTCACATCCGGCAAGAAGGAACAGCAGGGCAAGAACCAACCAGACCGGCCGAAAAGCGGATCGTTTTATCGAAGCGTTCATGACTTACTCTCCTTCCGGCGATTGTAAACAACTTCCACATAGTTGAACATCGCCATCATGATACCCACGCAGAAAAACCCCGCCGCAGGAAGAACAAAGAACAGCAGCGGCTTGAATCCCAGAACATCGTAGCCAAGGAGCATGCCCGAACCGAGAAGCTCGCGGACAAAACCGATGGTGACCATGCCGAACATGAAGCCGAAACCCATGCCGATGCCGTCCCACCAAGAGGCGGAGACGCTGTTTTTGCAGGCAAACATCTCAAGGCGCATGGTGATGATCGCGAAAGCCACGATCAGTTTTACGAAGAGACCGACCTGCTTATAGGCATCAGGAACATAGGCAGCAAGGACCAGGTCGATCACCGTGACCCAAGTGGCGATGGTCAAGGTGTAGGTGGGGATTCGAATCCGGGGGTGTATGAAGTTTTTTATGGCAGCAATCGTGCAGCTGGAAAAGACTTGCACGAAGAGGACTGCCGTGCCGAGCAATAATCCGTTCTTGATGGAGGTCGTCAATCCGACGGCCGGGCACATGGAAAGGGCCAGGCGGAAAATCGGATTTTCCAGAAATATCCCATCAAGGACAAGCTGACTGTTGGTTTTTTTCGTGGCGGCCAAGACTATCCTCCTTTATATCAAATCAAAGCTGGTATTTTCTGGTCGGCAATCACATCGTTCAGGACCTGGATCCTGTAGGCGAAACGCTTGACCATGTTCTTGACACCATCAGTTACAGACCGGCTGGAAATCGTTGAACCCGTCAGGGCGTAAATGTCCTTTTCACCATACTGTTTGATAATGGCATCCGCTTTATCCTTGTCCATCTTATCCGGCGCATTCAGATAGGCGCGATACTCATCGGGCAGAGGCTCCTTGATGACATCGAGAGATTTCAGACGTTCAAAGGATTTATTACGAAATTGGTTTTTGAAATAATTCTGGGAAATTTCAGCACCCAGACCGGGGTCTTCCTCGTGCTCCATGATTTCCAGGCCGCGGATGGCGAAATCTGGATTCAAAGACAAAATGACGTTGATAAATGTCTTGAATCCGCCGAACTTGCCGGGGAGCAGATAGGCTAAGCGCTGATCTCCGAGGCGGGCTACGACGGTCCGGTCCTGGTAGGAAATGCCCTGCTCCGTTTTCAGAGCCTCCTTCATAGCGGTCGCACGCTCCGCGTCTTCAGCCGCCGCATCCGGGGAGATATTCATGGGCACACGCTGCATCAGCTTCCCCTCCAGGTTCAGCTTGAGCAGTTCATAGGACTCCTTGCCCGACTCGGTGACGGGAACCATGTAGCCCAGGTAGGTCGTTCCCTTTTCTTCAATGATGTAGCGATAGAGGGAATAAAGCTTCAATTCCTTGGGGGCGGGGTTCAAATCGCTGTAGCCGAGCAGGCTCAACATCGTTGTCTGAACATTGACGTGTTCATTGTGCTTCTTTGCCTTGTCTGTGAAGATGAACGCTGTTCCCATCACCAGGGCAGCCATGAGACAAGAAAGGGTCAAGCGAAATGTTATTTTTACAAATTCGTTCATTTTGTCGCACCTTTCGCTGGAGCAAAACGCTTGGGTTGAAACCATGAATCCAATGCCGGCGTGAGGGTATTCATGAGCAGAATCGCATAGCAGACACCCTCCGGATAGCCGCCTTTGAGGCGGATCAGAACCGTAATGGCGCCGACCCCGAATCCGAAAGCAAGCTGGGCGTATTTCTGGGTGGGTGAGGTGACGTAATCCGTAGCCATGAAAATGGCGCCAAGGAACACGCCGCCGGTAAGAACGGCCAGAATGGGATCGCCGTTGAAGTAGCCTTCACCGCCGAAAATCCAGGTCAACACACCGATGGTTGCAATAACGGAAACCGGAATGTGCCAAGAGATGTATTTTTTGAAGATCAGCACCAGCCCTCCAAGGAGGAGGAGCAGATTGGAGACTTCACCGATGCAGCCGGGCCGCACACCAAGAAAGAAATCCTTGTACATGGTGGAAACAGCGCCGTATTTATCGATGAGGGCCGCCAAGCCGTAATGCTTCAGCACATAAAGAGGGGTAGCTGTGGAGACCGCATCGACCCCGGGCTGCATGTATTTGAAGATGGAGAAGTCGTTCATGGGCATGATCCAGGCCGACGTCATTGCCACAGGGAACGTGGCCACCAGGAAGGCGCGCCCGATCAGTGCCGGATTAAAAATGTTGAAGCCCAGCCCCCCGAACAGATGTTTGGTGATGTAGATCGTAAAAACCGCGCCCAGGATCGGCATCCAGTAGGGCACTCCAGGGGGTATTATGTAGGCTAGAAGCAGACCCGTCAACACGGCGCTCCCATCCTTGATGGTGATGGAGCGGTGAAGAAGCTTCTGGGAAACCGCCTCGGCGATAACGCAACTGAAAACGCTGACCAGGGTGATGATCAGGGTCTGAAATCCGAAGATGAAAACGGATAAAAGAAGGGGAGGCAACAAACAGGCATTCACGGTCCACATGATCTTGGCCGTGGATTCGCGGCTCTTGACATGCGGAGAAATGGAGACCGTGCATGCAGGTAACGGATGTTCTGAAATTTGAGTATCTTTTACTTGCTCCACGATGGCTTTGCTCCTTATCTTTTAGACTATCTTTTTGCCTTTTGCTTGGCCAGGCGGATGAACTGGACCAGCGGTCTCTTGGCAGGACAGACAAAGGCGCAGGAACCGCACTCAAAACAGTCGAAGACTCCAAAAGGCGCCGTGTCCGCAGCCCGTCCGGCCTCAACATAAAGGCCGATCTCGTTCGGCGACAATCCCATGGGGCAGGCCTCTACACACCATCCGCAGCGGATGCAGGGCCCATGGGGCTGATCATCGATCTCTTCTTTGGTCAGGAAGAGGACTCCCGAAACCGTCTTTGTCACAGGAATGTCCAAAGTTGATACGGCGAATCCCATCATGGGGCCTCCCATGACGATCTTTGCCAGATCCGGCTTCGTACCGCCAAGATATTGAACGATGTCCCGAATGCGCGTACCGACCCGAACCTGGAGGTTGGCCGGTCTCGAAATGCCCCTGCCGGAAATGGTAATGACCTTTTCATAGAGCGGCTTATTGAGAACAACAGCGTCATAAACAGCCTTCGTTGTGCCGATGTTCTGAACAATCACGCCGACGTCGAAAGGCAATCCGCCACCCGGGACTTTGCGTCCGGTCACACTTTCAATCAACTGTTTTTCAGATCCCTGGGGATATTTAACCTGGAGTGCGTCAATCGAGATCTTCGCGCCGTGGAGCTTCTGCGCTTCAGCGGCCTTCCGCAGGACATCGATGGCGTCGCTTTTGTTGGCTTCAACACCGATATGCCCTTCCGAGATCCCCAACACGCGAAGGAGAATCTGGGCCCCCACGATGACCTCTTCAGGCTTTTCCAGCATGACCCGATGGTCCGTGGTCAGGTAAGGCTCGCATTCGGCGCCGTTCAGGATCAGTTTGTCGACCTTGGTGCCCGGAGGCGGAGCCAGCTTGACATGGGCCGGGAATCCGGCGCCGCCGATGCCGACAATGCCGGCATCCTTTATTTTCGAAAGCAGCTCCTGCGGGCTCAGAGATTTCCAATCCGAAGGCGTATAGGTTTTATCCGGCGCTTCGAGATCCCTGGAAATGGTCACCGAGGGGACATTGAGGGAGACCGGCCCGATGGATGTGCCGATATCCGTGATGGTTCCGGTGACGCTGGCATGCACATTGGCTCCCAGTCCGCCCGTAACCTGGCCGATGAGATCGCCTTCCTCAACACGGTCCTTTTTCTTGACCAGAGGCTGGCATGGGGCGCCAAAATGCTGAAGGAGCGGAATTTCGAACTCCTCGGGCAGAGGCATCTTCTCAATAGCCAATCTTTCGGTAATTTCTTTGGATTCTGGAGGATGAACCCCACCTTTGGCAAAAGTCAATAATGACGTGCTCATAGTAGACAGTCCGTTGATAAAATTAAAATTTATTATGCAAGCCGAAAAACTCTTGAGATCTAACGCGCCTCCCTAAATGAAAGAGGAAAAGGTCAGAAAAGCTTTCAACAACCAGACTTGCCACCCGAATACGATCTTGCATTACCCATCGGTGAACTGCTTGAGAATTCTCTGAAAACATCAGCATCTCACCGACATTCAGCCTCCTAGGATAGCGTCGATGTGGATATTATGTAATCATGGCTTTGTCAAGAAATATTTTGTCGGCAACAGGAGGGAACATCGGGAGTCTCCGTGCATGGTTAAGCTTGAAAGGGGTCGGTCCGTGAAAAATCGGGCAGGTATTCCTGTTGACTTCCGCACTCCTGAACGAAGGCATTTTCCAGGCCGAGTTCCAGGGCGCAGTCGATGATCGATTCGTACTCCTCTTCGGAAAGAGTCCTGTTGATCCGTGGATAGTCTCCTGCCCGGAATTGCGGGGAATACTGGGACATGATGCTGACGGGAAGATCCCGGGAAAAGCCGGCCAGAAAACGGAGGCAGGAACGGCTGTTTTCAAGATGGCCGGGCAGAACGAGATGGCGGACCAGCAGACCCCGCCGGGCTGAGCCGGCCTCATCGAGCACGAGGGGGCCGACCTGGGCGAACATCTCCCCGAGGACGCCGGGGACGATCCGGGCATAATCGCCGGCGGCGGAAAGCCCCCTGGCCGCATCCTCGTCGAGATACTTCAGATCGGGCAGAAAGATATCGATGAGCCCCCGGATCTCACGGAGCGCGGCAACGGAATCGTAGCCGTTGGAGTTGTAGACGATGGGAAGGGTGAGCCCCCTGTTCCGGGCGATTGAAATTGCATCCGCCAGGGGGAAGATGAGGTGGGACGGAGAGACGAGGTTGATGTTGTGTGCCCCGGCTTTTTCAAGGCGCTGCATTTCGTCGGCGAGTTCCCGTGGGGAAAGGGTTCGCACGCTCCCCCTTTGAAACTCCTGGCTGATCTGATGATTCTGGCAGAAGACGCAGCGGAGATTGCATCCGGCGAAAAAGATGGTGCCCGATCCACGGGAACCGGAGATAGGGGGCTCCTCTCCGAAGTGCAATCCGATATGGGCAACGGGAATGCCGGAACCGGTCCGGCAGAAGCCGGTCTCCCCCCTGAGGCGGTTGACACCGCATTCACGCGGGCAGCACCGGCAGCAGGCCATTTCTTCGCTGAAGGATCGTCTCATCAACCTATTCCAATGCCATATCAAAGCGCCATTTTAGCATACTGCGTTGCCGGCTCCCCGACGTATGCCCCGATGCGCCTTCGTCGCCCCATTTCCGCCGCTCTGCCGCCATGTTCGATCCGGAAGCGGAGTTCATCCCTCTTTCGGGATCGATGATCCCTGCTTCAAGGATAATATTGCCTGCGCTGCGCAAAGAGGTAGAGCGCGGACAGGAAAATGACGTTGGTAAACAGGACGATGGTCAGGATGTCAAGCACGGGATCTCCATCCAGCCCCAGAAGAATAACGCGCAGGAGATCCACCGCATAGCTGAAGGGATTGAGATAAATCAGAATCTTCAGCCAGTCCGGGATGTTGGACAGGGGATGAAGGGCGCCGCTGAGGAAAAAGACCGGCATGACAACGAAGTTGTTGACTGCGCCGAAGCCTTCAAGGGTGCGGATCCGCGCGGCGAGCAGCACGCCGACGGCGGTTACCGCCATGGCGATGAAAAAGATGGCCAGCAGGGTCTGGGCCAACTGCAGAAATCCGAGGGAGATGCCCAGGAGCGGATAGACCGCCAGAACGAGAACTCCCTGGCAGCCCGCGATGATGGTGCCGCTGAGGACCTTCCCGAGAATGATCGACCAGCGGGGTATCGGAGCGATGGTGATCTCCTTGAGAAAACCGAATTCGCGGTCCCAGACGATCGTGGCCCCGGACATCACCCCGGAAAAAAGGACGTTCATGGCGATGATGCCGGGAAAAATGTACTGCTGCCAGTTGATCCCGACGAGCGGCAGGGCGATGAACCCGAATTTGAGTCCGGTCCCGAGAAAAAAAAGCCAGAGGATAGGCCGGACAACGGCCCCGATGAGCGGCATCTTCTGGCGCGTCATCCGGATAAGATCGCGCTTCATGATGTAGTAACTGTCTTTCAGGCCGCTGGTCATTTGATTCTCCGCACGCGCAGGGCCGCCTTCAGCCGCTCCAGTTCACCGGTTTCCGAATCCTGAAGGTCCCGTCCGGTCAGGTGGAGAAAGAGGTCGTCCAGGGTCTTCTGCCCGTGGATTTCTTTTAAGCGGGCCGGGGTATCGCAGGCGATGACGGCCCCGTGATCTAGGATGGCGATCCGATCGCAGATTTCCGCCTCCTCGAGGTAGTGGGTTGTGAGAAGGATGGTGAGGGGGTAATCCTGGCGGAGGCTGGCGATATAGTCCCAGATGCGGCGGCGGGCCTGGGTATCGAGGCCGACGGTCGCCTCGTCCAGAAGCAGGAGCTGCGGCTGGTGCAGGATGCTCCGGGCGATTTCCAGGCGGCGTTTCATTCCGCCGGAGAAGGTGATCACCCGATCGTTGCTGCGGTCGGCCAGGCCCACCATGGCCAGGAGAGCGGTGATGCGTTGAGAGGCTTCCCGGGGGGGTACGTGATAGAACATGGCGTGAAAGTACAGGTTTTCATAAGCGGTCAGACGCTCGTCCAGGCTCGAATCCTGAAAGATCACGCCGATGGAACTTCGGATCTTCGCCGCTTCGGTTGCCAGCGGCCAGCCGTTTATCGTCACGGAGCCGCTGTCCGGCTGCAGCAGGGTCACGAGGATGTTGATCAGCGTCGATTTTCCTGCGCCGTTGGGACCGAGCAGGCCGAAGCACTCGCCCGGCGAGACGGAAAAAGAGAGGTTCTTGAGGGCAGGATAACCGTGAAAGGAATGGGAAACGCGCTCCACGGAAATCATGACGGCCTCAGCAATTGAAACCCCGGGGTCTTGTGCAGCTTTCCCTGGCTGTCGATCAGGATGGCCTTGAGGTTTTCCTGTTTTAAAAAGGCCATGCTCCAGTCGATGTTGTTCAAGAAGAGGGCTTTGGTGACGATGTCGGCCGTTGCTGCATTGTCCGTAATCACGGTCACCAGGGCCATGGTTTCCCTGGCCGGCCAGCCGGTGCGGGGGTCGATGATGTGAGAATAGCGGTGACTGTCCTTGATGAAAAAGCGCCGGTTGTCGGCGGATGTGCCCATGGCCTCCCCGGAGCGCAGGACAATCACCCCGACCAGCTTTCCGGCCGATCGCGGGTTTTCCACACCGATTCGCCAGCCGCGGCCGCCTGGGCCGTCTCCGATCACCTTGATGCTGCTGCCGGCATTGATCATGGCGTTCGTGATGCCGTTCTTTATGAGAATCCTGGCGGCCTCTTCAACGGCGTACCCCTTGGCGATGCCGCCTACGGTCAAGGACATTCCAGGCTTCGCCAATCGGATCTGCCGCTTTCCCGGGAAGAACAGCATCTTGTCACTGCCGACCCTGGGCAGGGCGGCCTTGATGGCGTCAGGTTCGGGAAAATTGCCCTCTCCGTCGTAGCCGAAACCCCACAGTTCCAAAAGAGGATTAACCGTTACATCGAAGGCCCCGTTGGTCTTCCGCCAGTATTCGGCGGCCAGGGAGAGGATCTCCCACGTATCGCTGCTGACGTTAAGAGGGGGGCCTCCGGCTGAGGCGGCCAGACGGCTCAGGTCGGACCATTCTTCCCTGCCGACGGCGTCCTCGATCTGCTGCATGCGCGTAAAGGCCGCCGTGATCGCCGCTTCGGCACCCCGGTCGCAGGCCGTAATCTCGATGATGGTCCCCATCATCAAACGGGAACGGACCAGGGGCTCGTGAGCAATCCGGTTCCAGGCCATCCAGAAAAAGCCGAACATGGATCCGGAGAGAAGGAGCATCAGGATCGCTTTATGACTTTTTTTCATCGTCTTGTATTTCTGACCGTTTTCTCAATATGTTAAGGGGCGGGGCTCTGTCTCCTGTAGGCGCTGTCCTGTCCATGGGGCTCTTCGGCATCATGACGGGGAAATTCTGGGAGGCTTCGGGAGGAATGGAAGGAGTTGTTATAACATGGAAGCGCAACGGTCACAGCCAACCTGGCAGCCTGACGGCCCCTTTCCCTCTGCGCCGGACCGGGCTGCAAAAATGGCGGCAACCTCATCCCTGGTTTTGATGATGGAATCGATGACCGGCATATTCTCATCGGACCAGCGCCGATAGAACCAGATCCCCAGCAGGAAGCCCAGGAGCGCTCCTGCAGGAACGAAGATCGCCAGATTGCCGCTTTCCATCGAGGCACCCAGAATCCCGCCGGCCATCGAACCGGCACAGGGGAACCCGACCAGCACCATCACATTCTTGACGACAGATGAGCGCTTTCGGGAAACAGACACCCAGTCGCCGGGGGAGGCGCCTGCCAGGTTCAATGCCTCGGTCCGGACGATGGAGTTCTCCGTTGCGCAGTGGCATACGCG
>Ga0123335_1000654_pt1 | contig 59183 bp, 67 predicted proteins | sample BiotimSIPDNA_2_FD_89707 | JGI IMG/M metagenome (GOLD analysis project Ga0123335, IMG submission 89707) | Anaerobic biogas reactor microbial communites from Washington, USA - Biogas_R2 time_0 SIP DNA | ecosystem: Engineered > Bioreactor > Anaerobic > Unclassified | place: Washington, USA... | reverse complement strand
CTCAACATTTTAGGGCCAAACTTTATGCAGGTTTTTGAGCTGTTTTAATAGGAAGAAAGAAGATTTGGATTCTAAAGGAGCAAGCGTAAAGCGATAATTTGCTTAATTTTCACACAGTCTCGAATGCTGAATTAGCAAAATGCGAAACGATTTAAGCATCAAAACCCTTCAAAAAGACACTATCATAAAGCGTGAAGCATAGATGAAACCCCACATTACAATGGTTAACCCCGCTGCGCCAGCCGGAGCTGTAATGCACTGGCCTTTTGCACTTCTCGGATTAGGCTACCTTGCAGCTGTCCTAGAAAAAGCCGGCTACCAAGTTGACGTCATCGACTGCCAAGTTTCAGGCATCTCGCTTGAAGACTACAAAAAAGAAATCGAGAAACGCAAACCCGACATAGTCGGCGTAACCTCATCTACGCTCACCTACAAATCCGGCAACAAACTCATCAAAGCCGCACGCGAAGTCCAGCCAAACTGTATAACGCTAGCAGGCGGTCCACACGTCACCTTCTGGGATGACCATGCACTCGAAGAATGCCCTGAGCTCGACATGGTTATCCGAAGGGAAGGCGAAGAAACAATTCTTGAAGTGGTCCAGCGCATCGAAGCCAATCAGAGCCTTAAAGACGTTTTAGGCATCACCTACCGAGGCTTGGATGGCAAAATCGTTCGAAACGCCGACCGCCCATACATAGAGGACCTCGACAGCCTCCCATTTCCAGCAAGGCATCTGTGGCCCATGGACAAATTCAGCCAATACGAAGACGTCCTCTACCTGGCCATGACAAGAGGCTGCGTTTACTGGTGCGAATTCTGCTGCACTGTGCGCATGCATGGTCGCGCTTATCGAATGAGAAGCGCACAGAACGTAGTTAACGAACTGGAATACCTCTACAAGACCTATGGCAAAACTAAGTTCACCTTCTGCGACGACGCGTTCACAGTTGACCCCGAACGTGTACGGGAGCTCTGCAGCGAAATAAAGAAGCGTGGACTAAAGATCGAGTGGAACTGCGGCACACGCGTTGACATGCTAACCAAAGACCTGCTGCTTACCATGAAGGATGCCGGCTGCATCTCGGTGTGGTTCGGTGTGGAATCAGGCACAGAAGAGATGCTAAAAGCCATGAAGAAAGGCATCACACCCGAATTAACTGCAAAGACACTGGGCATGGTCAGAGAGGTCGGTTTACGGCCTGTTCCAAACGTCATTTTAGGCTTCCCCGGTGAAACCAAGAAAACCGCTTGGGACACAATCAAATTCATCGAGAAAGTAGCGCCTGACATGGTGGGCTTCTACAACGTTGCTACACCCTTCCCCGGCACACCCCTCTACGATCAGGTGAAAGCAAACGGTTGGCTCCGCATAACAGACTTCGACAAGTATGACACGACACGCCCGATTTTTGAGACGCCGCAGCTAAGCATGAAGGAACTGGGTAAGCTCCGTGAGGGCGCATTCCACCACTATTACCTAAGGCGGGCATACTTTATGGATAAAAGCAGACGCTTCAAAATCTCAACCGCACTCGCAGTAGGCATGCACTTCGCGGCAAATATAAAGTTGAAGCTTAGACGAAGTTAAGCCCTTTACAGAAAGGAGAAATAGGATTGACCTCGAAGTAGTGCAGTTGTTAGGTCATTACCTTCTTTATTGTCTTTACGAGTGTTCTGTTGTCCTTCTCTGAGCGTACTGTTACTCGGATGTAGCTGTCGTCCATGCCCATGAAGGTGCAGCAGTCGCGTACCAAGATTTTCTCTTTGGCAAGGCGCTCTTTCAGCATTGTCGACGTAAGCTTGCGGTCTTTTAGTTTAATCAGCAGGAAGTTTGTAGTGGATGGGAAAACCTGCAGGCCCTCTATTGCGGAGAGGTCTTTTGCGAGTTGGGCTCGGTTCCTGTTAATGGTTTCTTTTGTGGATTTAATGAATTCAGTGTCGCTGAACGCCGCCAACGTTGTGGTGTTGACTAGGCCGTTCATACTCCACGGCTGACGAACGGTTTCCAACTTATCGATGAGGCTTATTGCTGCAACGGCGTAGCCGAATCTTAAGCCTGCCATGCCGAAGAATTTGGTGACTGAGCGGATGACAAACAGGTTATCGTAGTCCTTAACCATGCCTGCAACGGTGTTGGCTTCGCCTTCGTCTGCGAACTCAATATAGTTCTCGTCAATACTAAAAATAATGTCTCGTTTCTTGCAGAAATCCACTAGATCCATGACTTCCTCTATGGTGTATAGTCTGCCTGAGGGACTATGTGGATTGCAAATGCACATTATCTTTGTTTGGTTGGTTACTGCCGCCTTGATCTTCTCCAGGTCCATAGAGAAGTCTGGTTGTAGCTGGACGAATGTGACTTCGCCGCCGACCCGTAGCGCAGCTTTTTCATACTCGGAGAATGATGGTATGGGGATAACTGCCTTGAAAATTTGTGGCATTGCCTCTGTGATCATGTAGATGAGTTCGATGCTGCCGTTGCCCAATAGAATATTATCTGCGCTTACATCGTGGCCAACATATTCAGCGATGGCTTCTCTGAACTCGACTGGGTTCGGGTCAGGGTAGAACTTGATTAATCGAGCGTTCGCTTTAACCGCTTCAACCGCTTTAGGCGGTGGCCCCATGAAGTTGATGGGTCCGCTGAATTCAAGCACTTCTTCTAGAGGAATGTTGTGTTTTCTGCTAAAGCCCCATATGTCGCCGCCGTGGCTGACGAATCTGCGCTGTTTACATGTGCTTGACATCTTCTTCCTCCAGTAGACGGTTAATTTCTTTCTCGACTAATAGGTCGGCTTTGTAGTGCATGTTGTACTGGTTAACGATTTTGTATAGCCAGTACACGCCACCGACGCCTAACGTCACAATTGTGATCAGTACATATGTTGTTTGCGGTATAGTCTGGGGCATGAAAACCCGCGTGGGCAGGGTTGCTGCGAGGTAGCTGTCTTCCTCTTTTTCGTGGAGAGCTAAGTCTCTTGTCACCAAGTATAATATGACAAACGCGGGGACGATTAGAATGATGCTTGCTGCCCATAATGATGCATTGAGTTTTTTAGCTGCTGGCTGGGTCTGCGGTGGCTGTTTACCTTTAAATTTAAGGTAATCTGAGATTTTCGCTTTGATTTCCGCCTCTTTTTGCAGGTGGCGGTTCCTCCCGTCTACTAAGCGGTAGAACATGGGAAAGAATGCTAAGCCAAAAGTTACTATGGCGCTGAGGAACCACATTGAAAACCACATTTTTCGGTCAGCAATCGGTTTGGTGTTCAGTGTGGTCTGCATCTTTGTTGACTTTCCAGTTCAATTGGTTACAAGGTTGGGGTAGCCAAACTTTATAAGTTCTTCCATTGGCACTTTACGTAAAACGAGCCGACCGCTGAATGATGCTATCCATCATTATTCCCGTCTATAACGAGGAATTGACTATAGGCAACATCATTGACCGCGCCAAACAGGCGGCAGGAAAAATCGGCTTGCCCTATGAAATTATTGTTATCAACGACCTGTCATATGACCGCTCGCTTGAAGTTGCGCTTAAACGGAAGGTCCGAGTTTTCAGCCTTAAAGCGCACCTCGGCAAAGGCTACGCGCTCCGAGCAGGCTTCGCTCAGGCAAGAGGCGACATAATCGTCACAATTGACTCCGACGGTTCACATTGGCCTGAGGAACTCAACGAAGTCCTAGCCCCCGTACTGGCAGGCGAGGTAGACATGGTTATCGGCAGCCGCTACATGAACCACAAGCATGTCGCTGCACGCAAACTCAACAAGTTCGGAGTCCGCATCTTCAATTACCTCATCCAGCTCTTCACAGGCGTAGCCATAACCGACAGCCAATCAGGCTATCGCGCAATGAAGCGGGAAGTGCTGGAAGGGCAAAAGCTAAAGTCAGGCGAGTACGAGATAGAGTCTGAGATGCTTGTTAAAACGGCGAAGGCTGGCTTCCGGGTAGCTGAGGTTCCGATTACGTTTGAGCAGCGCACCTATGGCCACTCTGGCGTGGATCCGATGGTGGATGGCTCAAAAATCTTGTTCTCGATCTTTATAGCTTACTTGAAGGGGTAAAGCAAGTGGCGCAGAACACTTACCCCAAAGTTTCGATTATCGTGGCATCCTACAACAATCAGGACACCATAGGCGAATGCCTCCAGTCAATTCTGGCGCTGGATTATCCTAAAGAATGTTTCGAGGTTATCGTTATGGACGGCGTCAGCAGCGATGGCACAGTAAAGACCGCAGAGCAGTACCCAGTAAAAGTGGTGTCGATTCGCCTGAACTGCCCCGCAGCCTACAACTACGCCTTTAAAATCGCAGCTTACCCCGTTCTGGGCTTCATCGACTCAGACGCTAAGGTTGAATCTGACTGGCTAAAAAAACTCGTCCCGCACCTTACAGAGCCGCAGGTCGCAGGAGTCAGCGGCAGCATAGACACCTGGAACCGCGATAACCTCTGGGCACGCAGTATCGGCTACGAATTAAAAAACCGCTATCGACGCATCGGCAAATACACAGGTCGCATCGCCACCATGAACCTGCTCCTCAAGAAAAGCGTGATCGAGGTGGTAGGCGGATGGGATGAGAAGCTGCCCAGCCAGTATGACACCGACTTCGGCTTTCGCATGTCCGAGAAAGGCTACAAAATAGCCTACGAACCAGATGCGATCTGCTACCATTACAATCGACCCACGCTAAGCGCGTATTACAGACAGCAGTTGCAGTACGGCAAAAATACTTTGAAACTGTACTTTAAGCATGGGCACCTTGCAAAGGGCGACGAAATCACCGATGTCGGCATGAATATCCAGCCGATTCTGCTCTTAGCGGCTGCCGCGCTTTTCGTCGTCGGCGTTATTCCGCTACTTAGGCTGCTCTGGATCGGTTCGGCAACAATCCTGCTGGCAATGTTTGTTTACTTTATTTATTCGGCGGTCAAAATCTCCGTGAAGTTCAACGATTGGTCGGCTATGCGCCTCATCGTCCTTTACTACGTGCGTTCGGCAGCGTGGTTTGTGGGTGCAGTAACTACAACCCTGCGTTACATAACTGGGAGGCGCAATTGATGACTAAGGTCTGCTTTGTCTCACCCGAGTACTGGCCGCTGACAGGCGGCACAGGCAGCTATGTTTATTACCTCTCAAATGAGCTGCTCAAGAACGGCTACAGCATCCACGTAGTCACTGGCAGCAACCAAACAAGAGACGTTCATGTCAACCCGCAGCTCGGTGTGTCCTTTCTTAAGAGCCCAAAGATGCCCGCCGTGAAATCCTTTCTCTTGGCAGGCAACAGCAACCGCAAACTAAAAAGCATTAAGACATCCGCAGACATCGATATCATGCACCCCCAGCTGCCCTTGACACCCAACTTTGCGGTGCCACCAAACTACGGCAAAACGCTCGTCTGCACAGTGCACTCCACTTGGAAGGGCGAAGCAAAAGCAATCGCCGGCGAACCATTTACACGGCTCAATGCCAACGAGAAGGTGCTGGTTAGCTTGAACCCGATGCTAAGGTTCTTTGAGGAAAGCATGATCCACCGCGCCCGAAAAGTTATCGCTGTCAGCGAGTTCACAAAGTGGGAACTGACCAATTACTACAAGATTCCAGCACACAAAATCAAGGTCATCCATAACGGTGTGGATATCAAGAAGTTCCAGCCAGCCGCCGATAAGCGCCGAATAAAGGCAGAGCTGGGCTTCAACCCCGACGACATCGCAATAGTCTCAGTCGGCCGACTCTATGCCCGAAAAGGCTTATTCACACTCATCGAATCTATGCCCCCGGTGGTCAAGCGGTTTCCTAACGCCAAATTCATCATCTCCGGCAAGGGGCAAAGCGACGAAATGCAGAAACTCATCGCCCACGCAACCAAACTCGGCGTAATCGGCAACATCATATTCACAGGCTACTACCCCGACCAGAAGTTACCCAAACTCTATCAGGCAGCCGATGTATTCGCCTTCTCAACCTTCTATGAGCATCACCCATTCGCCGTACTGGAAGCGCTCTCAACTGGCTTGCCCGTCGTCACCACAACAGTGGGCGGCATACCAGAAACCATTCAAACGGGCAAAAACGGGTTCCTCGTAAAACCCTTTGATGAAAAAGCGTTTGCAGACCGCATTCTCTACCTGCTTGAGCACCCCGAATTCGCTTCCGAGATGGGGAAGGCGGCACGCAAGACTGTGGTTGAGCAGCTTGACTGGCGTATTGTGGTTAAGGATGCAATGAAGGTCTATGACCAAGCCTTAAGCTAAAGGCAGCGGCTAAGAAGCTAATCTGTTTGTGTCCTCAAAGAAGCTTGCGAGATTTGCATTCATCGATGCCATGTCGCTGGGCGGTGTGAAGCCTGGGTGGAACAGCCGCATAGCATTGTCTTTTTCGGCACCGCCTGGGAAGGTGATCGAGGGGTACAGAATCGCAACCGTCGGTGGCTCAGGCACAGCGGACATTACGGCGCTTCTAAAGATGCCCCGATAGATTTCTTCGCCGTTAACCTTTATGGAGACTGGGTTTGTGAAGTTATACAGGTTATCTCCGGCTGCGCGTAAGCACTGGGCGGCTGCGTCGGTAAGGGTGAACTCTTGGTGGGTGCTATTGAAAGAACATACGTCTAAGTCGGTTAGTAGCGTAGAATTATCACTCAAGTAAACCATGGTGAACCCGTCATTTTGGGTGGTTTTAGGTGTGTTTGCGTAATTGTTCTGGTAGATAAGTACGGCTGCAACTGCCACGGCTACGATCAGCATGCTGCCTATGATTGCCTGTTTCTTCAACATGACACCGGTAACTCGTTAGATAGGTTGCTATTTAAGATAAGTGTTGGTACATGCTGAGCGTATTCTTTTGTCAGGGTTTGGTTAACTGGATTATTTCTTGTAGGCGCCTCGGGTTAAGTGAGACCTCTAAGCCATAGCTAGTTATCTTTGGTAGTATGTAGCCTTCACGGATCAATTTTTTTAAAGCTTTTTTGCCATTGCCGCGGATGTCTCTTGGGAGGCATTTTATGGCGTTGTCTTCTGAAGTATGTTTTTCGCCGATGACTCGTCTGTTTAGGAGGTTTTCGAGTACGTGTTTTTCTATGGCGTCAATCATGTTCGGGTTGCTTCTTTGTTGGCTTAGTTGTAGGTGTTTTAATTTAAAATCGCTTGTCAATGTTACCTAAAAGTGAGCATATAATTACTTTAAAGTGATATTTATTAACATTGTCACCATAGAACAGGTAGGGAACCTACATGGAAAGCGAACACGAACCCGGCCAGCTAGAAGAACTATTCGGCAGCCGATCCGCAACAGCCCGCATTCTCGACTTCATGAGCGTATTCCGAGACTACGACTACAACAAGCAAGACATAGCCGAAAACAGCGATGTCAGCCCACGTCATACGGCAACAGCCATCAATAAACTTGAGAAACTCGAAATAATCAAGAAAACCCGCACTGTCGGCGTCTCGCAGATGTATAAATTCAACAGCGAAAACCCCGCAGCCATGCTTCTTGCTAAATTCGTTCATGAACTTGCCACTCAAGAATGCACAAAACTAGCCAACCAGGAACCAACTAACCAAAAAATTCAATCCCTCCACAATTGATTTTTTTGCTTAGAATGTCTATCTAAACAAGCTGCATCTGTTCACGACGGTATAGTTTAGTTACCCGCTGGAACAGGTGAATAATGTCAAGTGAGCAGAACATGAACTTTGTAGCGTATTCATGCTGGTAAATTTTCATCTGCAGCTTCACGGGGAGGTCAATATTAGGTGGCTCGAACCGATTCGCTATCTCTTTAACTGGTAAGCCTTCAACTTGGATTGCGTCGGCATCGAAGTGTGATCTGTCAGCGACGTATTTGAGGTATGTTTCCTTCCAATTCAGCATCATCACCTGCGTGGCGACGATGTCCACTGCTAAGGCGTCGTTGCCGGTTAGGAATAGCCCCATTTTTTTGGGTTTGCCCTTTGTGGGTCCGTTGCCCTCAATGCCTATACGTGCATCCATGATAGTTAGTGTGGGTTTGAAAACCTGGTAGAGGCGGTAGAAGACTTCTGGCAGGTACGGGTGGAGGTAGATTCGCCGATTGCTTGGGATACAGCCAAACAGGTTCTTCAGCGCACCGGTGTATGCCATGAACTCATGGGTCTTCATCAGCGGCAGATCTACAACTGCGTCTGCGTCGAGGATGGTTTTGGGCAGGTACAACTTTTTAAGTGGACCGTTTGTCTGGAACTTGACCTCAACCACTTTATCCTCAGAGAGATTCATGGCGACTCCGCCTGCTGATTCGACGGCTTCCTTCATGCCGGTTTTGTCGAAAGCTGTCCAGCATGGGTAGTTAATGCCGTTGGATTCGCCTACGACTACTTCACTGTTACCGTCGCGTAGAATACTGACCAATTGGTGCATGACCTCGGGGCTGGTGACCACGCCGGGCAGGTACTCAGGGTGGCTGAGGTTCGGTTTAATGTAAATATGTTTCTTGCCACGTAGACCTGCGTTTAAAACTGCCTCTTTTATAATGCCGCTTACGTCGTCGCCTGCACGACTTATCCTAACAGCGTTAGCAGATGCCATTGGCTATTTTCGCTCCGTTAAGGCATCCCGGATCACCGCATAGGGTATCGCCCTCATGGTAAGCCGCTGAGCGTGCCCTGCATCCGCCGCAGATATACTTGTAATCGCATTTGCTGCAGCTACCCTTAAGGTTGCCTCGGTTGCGGAAAGCGTCGAATAGCGGCGCATTAAGCCAGATATCGCGGAATGTGCGCTCCTTAAGGTTGCCTACGTTAACAGGCAGGAAGACGCAAGGCCTTACATCGCCTTGGGGGGAGATGGCGCAGTAGAGTCTGCCTGCTCCGCATCCGCCGATGAATTCGCCCAGCGGTACTGCTTTTTTAGTTACTTTGACGGTTTGCATGTGCGCCAGCGCCATGGTTACTTCGCCTGTGCCTGTCTCGCCTTGGCACTGTGCAGCTACACGGGACAACTGCGGCGCAGTTGCGAGGATAGTGGTTTTGCAGCCCGCAGACATCCTGTTAAGCAGGTACCGCATAACGTCCTCGCGTTCCTGCGCTGAGAGGTCCTGGTCGGCGTGGTCTTTGCCGCGTCCAGCGGGGATAAAGTTGAAGTAGGTGAAGCGCTCCACCTGCAGCTGCTCGGCTAAGTCGATGATCGCCGGGAGCTCGGACATGTTGTTTTTGCCTACGGTGGTGGCGATGCAGGCGCATATGTCTGCGTCTATGCAATTTTTCAGTCCTGCGACTGCTTTTTCGTACGCTCCGGGGACTCCTCGGAATTCGTCGTGGGTCTTTGCGGTTGCACCATCGATGCTTATGTCCACGTAGTTGACGCCTGCCTCTTTGAGTTTAAAGGCGGTTTCTTTTGTGAGAAGGGTGCCGTTTGAGGCTAGTGAGATATAGAGGCCTTTGTCGGATGCGTAGCGTGCCACTTGGAAGAAGTCGCTTCTGGTTATGGGTTCGCCGCCGCTGAACGCCAAAGCGGTTACGTGGGCTTCAGCGAGCATATCCACCACGCGTAGCGCCTGCTCAGTGGTTAATTCATCTGGGTCAGGTGTGCCGCTGTTGCTGTAGCAGTGCTTGCAGCGCAAGTTGCATTTATGGGTGAAATCCCAAACGACAAGGAACGGTGCGACGAGCGACATGGGTTTTTTGATGCCGTAGTGCTCAAAGGATTCGACGAGGTTTAGCACTGCGTTTCTTGCGTAGCGGTCGGTTAATAGTTTCTCGACTTTAGCCCGCTTAAAGCCAAGTGCTCGGCGTAGGAATTCTATCCAGAAAGCGATGATTTTTGAGTAGAATGGGCTGCATTTGCTGCAGTGGCGGTCGTTTTTGCCGCCGTAGTCATCAAGCGCCGTCTCCAGTACCGTTCTGCCGCATGCTGGGCACTTTTTAAGCGAGAGCTGGAGCATTTTTTTGGTCATCGGCATCGAGACTATGCTGTTCCAAAACTTGTCGTAGCTGAGGATGCTCATCGGTGTCTGCTCCAAGCGGGTTTAGTAAATATTCGTGTTTGGGTGGATGTAAAGGTTACTCTAAATCGGCGTTACCCGCCATGCATAAATGACGGGTATACAATTTAGGCGTTTTATATACTGCAGATCAAAAAATATTTTAAAATTAGAAGAAGAGAGTGCCGCCCTGCTACGTCATCTTCTACAAGTTTTTGCAGAAACAGCCGTTTTTTTCAGCACCTGGTTTGGGTTGCAGGGTGGTTGAGATGGCTTTGCAAGGTCCATTTTATTAAACAGACGATTTTCTTGATCCACTGATACGGGAAGTGCTTCTGAAATAGGTAGAAATAGTCTATAGGCAGCTGGTTTTTTCTGACATCAGCCGCTCAGCCAGAGCTAGCTCCGTCACGGTGTTAATATTCACGGCGAGTTCTGGATAGTCTACTACGAAAATATCTTGATCCAGCCACTCGTCGCCGTAGCGTTTGCTCCCATCAATCACGTTTATGCCAACAGGAACCACGTCTCTACCGTCGTCGGTTTTAAAACTGTACTCGACGCCCATGCACAGCTTGGTTTTGACTTCAATCGGTACTGCTACAGTTAAGGCGGGTTTACCGCACTCTTCATAGCGGGTGACGATTTCATCTATCATTTCACCTTTTACCAGTGGCAAGTCTGCCGAGACTCCTAAAAAGACGCCGAGTTTAAGCGTCTGCACCGTATAGCCCATGTCTGACACGTAGTCTTTACCGGGTGTCTGGATAACTTCGACGCCGTGTTCCTTCATGAGCGCCGTGGTTTTTGGTGTGAAATCGGTTGTGGCCACGAATATGCGGTCAATCTTTTTTGCAGTTTTCAGCGCCGCAAGAACATATTCTATGCTGGGTCTACCGCAGACGCTGATCAAGGGCTTTTCTACTGGCAGCTTCATACGGGTGCCTTTTCCGCCAGCCATGACCAAAGCTGTTATGCCCATGAGATCACCGCCACCAGCACCACTGCGCATACTGCGCGGGTTAACTCGTTAGTTGATCCAAAAACATCGCCTGTTACGCCGCCGAAGTTGCGGTGTGCAATCGATACCATCGCCAAGGCTGTGGCAACAGCGGCTAGGACAACCCAGACGCCACCTACTCCGAAAAGAGGCAACACAACGGCAAACGAAATAACCAAGGCCAACGCGAGGCGCCAGTTTCCGCTGCTTCCATACATGGCTTTCAGGAAAGAGGTATTCATGCCTTCATGTACCGAGCGGCCTGCTCTTGCTGCAACAACCATACTTAGCTTGGCGCATAACTCGATGACGATCACTGCCGGGAAAATGTATTGAATTCTAAGCCCGAAGAAGTTTACGCCGCCGCCTATGGAGGCAAACGCGAAAGCCGTAACGATGTAGGTCATTAGTGCTAACCCGATTGCGCCTGCACCAGTCAGCTGATCATGCATAACTGCGATTTTCTTCTCAGGGGTGCCGTGTACCATGACGCCGTCGCCGAAATCCAGCAATCCATCGGTGTGGTGCAGCCCAGTCATCCAGAGGAGCAGTGCTAAAACTATTGCGCCGACAACTAAGCTGGGCAGAAAAACGGATGCCACCCAACCGAACAATCCCGCCAGCAAACCCAAAAAAGCGCCGATTAGGGGGAAAGCCCACATGTAGTTGGCGCAGTCGCTAAGCAGGTCTTTATCCATAGGTACTGGGAAGACGGTTAGGAAAGATAGGAGGTTTTTGAGCTGTTTAAGGGCCAATCGTGTCTCACTTTAGTTGCATCAGTGAGGCATAGTTACGTTCTATTTCCTTAAGAAGAATTTGCTTGGTTACAGCTCCGCCAGTCTTAGCCATGGCAGCGATTGATGCTCCGCCTGCGCCGACGCCCTCTTTTACGAGGCCAGTTTCGTAGATGCGCAACCCAGGATACTGAGATGGGCCGAAGTCAAGGTCAGCTGCTAGGACTGGTACGTCGCAGAATTGTTTGACTATTCCGCAGATGTCTGAGGACTTGTCTTGAGCAACCCACCTAGTTGTGCCGACAGCTACATTGCATAATGCTTTAGAGTCAAGGGCGTTGATTACGGATAAAACTGCTGTCATCTGTGTGCCGCCCGCCATCAACACCGGGCCTTGCTTGCTTGCTCCTATAACTAAACCGGCAACCGCCGCCATCATGGGATCACCGACTGCCGAAACAACCTTGAACGGGTCACCTTTGAAGCTACCGAACTTTTTAGCAGCCGCCTTTATGCCTGCAGCCACTACATCGGCCTTAAGGTTATGCGGATTAGTCGGCAGCGTACTACTCACTTTGCCGTGTGCATCGACATTCATAGCCGTCAAAACACCCAGCGCTGTCGTAGTGCCACCGGGGATACTTTCGCCGATGACAAGATAATCCGACACTTTAGCAAGCTGTTCGCCGACTACTTTAGCCCGTTCGATGACTTCTTCGACATTATCGACAGCATCGCCTGTTCTGATGTCTCTTCCCGGGCTGCCGTTAACGTCAATGTAGGGAACCTGCGGTTTTACTTTAACTCCTCCGTTGACGACAACCACTGGGATGTCGGCTACTTGTAGAGCGGAAGCAGTAACCAGCGCGGGTGTCGGAATGCCGTCGGGTGTAATGGGCACGCCCTGTATAGAGCGGCACTTGCCCAGCAGAAGCAACTCGGCATCCGCCGGTGGTGTGAAGTCGGTGAAGTCTGGGTTCGCGCCTGCCGCCGAGAGGCCGGGGATTTTTCCAGTTTCTGTGGTGGCAATTGTCGCGATGAATAGGGGGTTTCTTTTGCCTTCTATTTCGTCGAGGAAGGCTTGTGCTTTTGGTTTGTTGTTAGCTAATAAGACATCCATATAACTTCACTTATTTCTTGATTATTTTGTACTTCTTTATCTCTAAGTATCCAAAGCCGCTTTGTAACCTTTTCTTTTCCGACGCTTCAATCACGATTTTCTGTGTGAAGCTGGGTCCGTCGGTGATTAAGGTGTGGTATTCGCCGCCTTCGCCGCATGGGTCCACGCCGGAAAGCGCCAATATGTCATCGTAGAATTTCTGGTCAAGCACGCGCCCCAGCCAGTCTACGCTGAGTTCGCGGTTGGTGCGGACAACTGTTGCTTTAAGGCCGGTTTTTAGGTAGTCGAGGTAAATCTGCTTCGTGTCACGCATCCACAGCGGCTTCACGGGTACCAATCCTATTTCTGCGCAGATTCGGTTTAGCCATCCTTCTTCGTGGCCTGCTACTTCTCGGATATCGCCTGTGACTAGTCCTTCTGCGCCCTGTTTTTTGAATTCGGTTAGTAACGCTTTGAAGTTCTGCTCGTAATTACTCATTGAAGTGGCTTTCTTGATGATGGGCATACCGACGGCTTCGGCCTGAGCATCAATTACCTGTGTTGGAATCATATGGAAGTTTGATTTGTCTTCGTTCATCATCATTGTGAATAGGCTTAGAACTTGGTGGCCTTGCTCCTTTGCTAGGAAGTAGGCGTAGCAGCTGTCTTTGCCGCCGCTCCATGAAGCAACAACTTTCAATCCCTTACGGCTCCTTTTCAAATTTAACAGATTAACAGCGAATTACTGTTTTCCTTGCTAAACAACCAAATATGCGATGTTTAGCAGACATGCACCGGCTGTTGGGTGGATTATCCAACCTCTTCATATAAGGCTTACGGAAAAGCCCTTCACAACACTTAAAACACCCCAAACCCAAATACGCCTAGGCGAAAAAGCATGAAAAACCAGAATCCGCCACTCCTAACATACCTAGAAACAAAAGGCATCACACTCCAAGCCCTAATCGACTGTGCACTAGAAATGTACGTACCACACCCCGGCATAGAAACAGTAGCGAAAGCAACCGAGGCTCTAAAAGAAGAATTCCTCGACGTACTAGGCGACGTCAACATCTCAATCCTTGAATGGGCCGCTTTCCACGCGCAGGAAGACGCAGAAAAAGGCTTAATCCCCGGCTTAACACAGGAACGCTTCCGAGGCAGACCGGGACCTATCTCAGATGAAATATTGGGCGTAGCCATCGCAGAGTACATCGGTGGAACACGCGGCGTATTCGAGTACGTACGCTTTGACCAAGCCAAACCGGGAATATTGAAATTTCTGGGATCAATCACTAACGACGCCATAGGCGCACTCGTCGCAGGCGTATCCAGCAACGTTTACACCAGAGCAATAAAAACCGCAGGCACAACCTGCTAACCCAGCTTTTCCGTAAATTTTAATACCCTCCCAATTGACGGTTTAGTCGTTGGCAACCATCAATGGCTAAAAACCGCCTCTGTATCGTCACCCACACGTTTCTGCCCCATGTCGGCGGCATAGAAATCGTAACAAACGAGCAGAGCAAACGTCTCCAGAATAAGAATTATTCGCCGCTGATTGTAACCAACCGCATCGGGACGCCACCAAAATACAGCGTAGATGGGGTGCCAGTTGAATGCTATGAATCCTTCAACGCAGGCTTCCGCTTGGGTATCCCATACTCGATTCCCACCGTAGGCAGCTTCCCGGTCTTCGCCAGAAACGTCAAAAAATGCCAATTGCTACACGCCCACGGCCACCCATACTTAACCTCGCTGTTAGCGGGCAAACTTGCTAAAATCTACGCCAAACCCTTTGTACTGACCCAGCACAATACGTTCATAGAATACAACAATATCTTCGACCAAGTGGAACTCCTAAACGACTTATCAGTCGGCAAACAGAACCTCGAAGCCGCAGACAAAATAATCGCCATAAGCGAAGCCACCAAGCAGTACGTGCTTCGACTCGGCGCTAAATCAAGCAAAGTTAAAGTCATCTACAACGGCGTCGACACCCAAAGATTCGGCGTAATCAAAGGCAAAAAAGAGGAAATGCGCAGAAAACTCGGCATCCCACAAAACGCAGCTGTTGTACTCACAGTTCGGCGGCTGGTCTACAAGAATGGCGTCGACACGCTCCTTGAATGCGCAAACATCGTCATTAAGAAAAACCCCAAAATCGTCTTCGTCGCAGTCGGTAAAGGCCCGGACATGGAAAGCGTCAGGCAGCAAGCTGAGCAGCTTGGAATCGCCGCTAACTTCCGCCTCGCTGGCTTTGTAAGCGACGCAGATTTGCCGTCGTACTACAATTTGGCTGACCTGTTTGTGTTGCCGTCTAAGTCCGGTGAAGGTTTGCCGCTTGTGGCTAATGAGGCGTTGGCATGCGGGTTGCCTGTTATCGCAACCGATGTTGGTGGGATAAAGGAGATTCTGCCTGTGGACTGTGGCAGGTTGGTGCCGCCTAACCAACCCGAGTTGCTAGCGGAGGCGATTCTGGAGTATGCAGTGCTAGATTTCTCTGGGCGCAGACTGGAGCTTCATGCAAAAGTTGAAGAGCGCTTTAGCTGGGATGCCAACGTTGAACGGCTTGAAGAAATATACGAAGAGCTTATCTAAGTTGCAGACGGAAACATTATAACTCTTCGAAGCGGAAGTAAGGCTCTAATGACGTCAAAAGTCGATTTGGTCTCGGTCGTCATTCCGACACTTAACGAAGCAGGAACCATACTCAACGCGATAAACACCATCGATAAGTATGTGACTTACCCTAAGGAAATTATCGTTGTAGATGGCAACTCCAAAGACGGGACCCTGGAGATCGTTAAGGACACAAACAAAGCTCGCCTTATCGTTGAACCCAGACGCGGTTACGGTCTTGCTTTGAGAACCGGCATGAAGGCGGCGAAGGGCAATGTCTTAATCATGGTTGATGCAGACGGCACATACGAATTCAAGCACATCGACCGCCTCGTTACCAGACTTCTAGAGAAAGACGCAGACATGGTTCTGGCTACCCGAATGTATGACCCAAACAAAGCCATGGGCTTCCTGAACTTTCTCGGGAATAAAGCGATAACATTCACCTTTGACTTCTTCTACAGCCAATTCCTCAGCGATACCCAATCAGGATTCCGAGCGATATCGCGCGAGAAATATGATTCTGTAAAGTTTAAGGAAACTGACATGCCTTTCGCGACGGAGATGCTTATCCGCTTTGCACGGGAAGGCTATAACATGGTTGAGATTCCAACCACCTATAAACCCAGAACTTACGGTCAAACAAAGCTTAGACCGTTCCAGTCGGGGATCAGGATTTTCAGCACTATATTTAGGGGGTTCCTAGATGCAAAAACGTTCAGGGTCTGTTATGCGCATTGGAAGAAGAATCGGTTTAAGCGATGAGCAGGGCTTTGGGCTTCCGGTTCTTTTAGCCTTAATCGTCGTCATCGCGTCAGTAATCGGCTTCTACGCTTACTTCGTCGTTACAGCTGTGCCTGAACCCTACAACACGATGTACCTACTTGACAACAACATGCAAGCCGTCGACTACGCCCACACACTTGTTGCAGGTCAGAACAGCACTTTTAACGTAAATGTCCACGTGGACAACCACATGGGTCAAGACCAAGCTTATCAGGTGCAAACCAAGATTGCAAAAAGCCTAATCTTAACCCCCAACGGAGTAGAAGCCCCGATAGTTGACACTTACGATTTTACGCTTCCAAACGGCGGCGCCAACCAGAACACTGTAACAGTCACCGAGAATACCCCCGGCAGCTACACCGTCATCTTCGAACTCTGGAGCAAAAACCCGATTGCAGACGAAAATTATAGTTTCACAGGGAACTACTGCGTGCTAAATATCGTTGTGACAGAGTAAACGCCTTTGTTGCTCTCAGAAGACCCCCCTCCCCTTATTTAAAGAACCAACAGTGCAAGCCTGTACTAATTTTTGTTACTCGGTGTTCTTGTGGTGGAACAAAGTGTTCTGGGGGGAGAGCTAAAGCCTACCCCGAGAGCATATTAGCAGTGAATCCCCGAATGAAACCCAAACTGGACACCGTGATCCTGTCGGCACTGCTCCTACTTCTGGCGGTCCTAATCTGCCTATTGCCCCTCGGTGCACAGGCAGGGTCCGGTGTTCAGCAATCTTCGGGATTCACAATTGGCCCCCAATTGAGCGGTTCTAACACTACCGAGGCAAACCTGACCCTTGCGCCCTCATTGCAGCCGCCTATAGAGAACTTTACTTCTCAGAATACAATTATGCTCGTGATCGTTGTGGGGGTATTTGTAGCTTACGCGGCTGTAATCGCTGTTTTAGCTTCAAGAAAAATCAAGTAGCCGCCTAAGGCATTCTTAGGATCATTTTGGCGGTTTTAACTGGGTGCCGCATAGCCTTCAGAACTTTCTTACGCGTCAGCGTCCGGTTGATGGCATTGGCCTTCATGCATAACTCGCTGATCTCCTCTGCTGAGAACTCGGGTGTCTCCACCAGCGGCTCAGTCGCCGCCAACGCGAAGTCACAGAAGCCATCGCGGATATACCCTCCAGCCTTCGCCTGCTCATAGAACGCTGTTCCATACAGCGGCATGGCGATGCTGAAAATGAAGCTCTCCGCACCCAAACCTTTGAGTTTGTAAGCATAGCGGATGGTTTCCTCGATGTCGGCTTTAGTTTCGCCTATTAAACCCATGACAAAGAAGCAACCGACTTTAATACCGACTTTTCTTGCGGCGACGATGGCTTCTTCAACTTTTTTAAGCTCCAAATTCTTCTTAGCAATGTCAGTTACGACTCGCTGCACACCTGATTCTGGAGCAACCCGTATCTTTTTGCATCCGGCTTTCTTCATCTTGCGCAGTAGCGCCTCGTCCAGCGTATCTGCTCTAACGCCGTTGGGTGTAAACCACTCAAAATGCAGGCCACGCTCGACGATTAAGTCGCATATCTGCGCCATCCGTTCGCGGCTCCAGGTCATGTTATCGTCCGCGAAGTCAATTTGCTTAATGCCATAGGTCTTGATGACGTGCTCTACTTCGTCAACCACGTTCTTGGGGCTTCTGGGCCGCCACTGCTTACCCCAAACGATGCAGTGAGTGCAGAAAACACAGTTGAATGGGCATCCGCGGCTTGTAACGATGATGGTGTAAGGCTTGGTGACTTCGCCTCTTAGCGGATTCTGTTTTACGGCTTCAGCGTAAACCTTCATGGGAAGCAGATGCCGTGCGGGCAAGGGCAACGTATCAAGGTCCTGTATGAAGGCACGTTTAGCGGTTAATGTGATTTTACCGACTTCTCGGTAGCCCAAGCCGTTGATTGCTGCAAAACTGGTTTCTTTCCCTTGAAGCGCTGTAACTAATTCATCGATGGTCACTTCCGGTTCGCCGACCACCACAAAGTCCGCGTCCGAATCAGTTAGGCAGGCTTCGGGGCGCGAGGAAGGATGCAACCCAAATAGAACAACCGTAATGTTCCCATTGACTTTCTTGGCAGTAGAAACAACCTCAAACGCGGTTTTTGACCAGCCTGAGAACGGAATCTCAACAACCACAACATCAGGCTTCCAATCCCTGACGCGGTCTGCAATAACCTGAGCGTTCAAGCCCACACGGTACTTGGTGGCGTCAAGTTCCTCAAGGTTCTCCCAGCCCTCAGTGGGAGCATCAATAATCATGACCTGATGGCCTTTCTTTTCCAGCACGGCTGCAGCCGATGCCATGGCGATTGGTGGAAAAACGTTTGGTTTTCCCCATGCTTTAGGCTGAATTCGCGGTGGATTAATGAGGCAGACACGCATGGAATGGGCACTTCTCTTTCTCTCAACTACGTGGTTGTGTGATTAATAGTTTGCACCTATATAGGGAACCAGAAAAGTCGTACCAACACGATGACGCCGACGCAGATCAAGCCCCAGAGCACAATGGTTACGTCTCGTATGCGTAGGGCACCGAGGATTTTGTCTCCTGTCAGCAGCTCCTGTGGGTCACCGAGGATGTATCTGTCGTGTTTCTCCAGCTGAATCCTGAGGGCGCCGGCGGTGGCAGCCATGGGCCAACCATGATTTCGGCTCTGTGTCTTATGGTGATCCCGCTTCGCCATATACCACGCGTTCTTTGCGTCTAGGCGCAGAATCCACGCAGCCGCAATCATTAGAAGCGCAGTCAACCGCGTCGGGATATAGTTGACTATGTTATCGAGGTTTGCGCTGAACCAGCCTGTGTTAATGTGCTCTTTAGTCTTGAATCCCACCATGCCGTCAAGCGTGTTGATTACGCGGAAAGCGATGGCTCCCGTTACCCCGAACAATGCAAAAGCCATCATTGGTGAGAGTTTGAAGTCAATCAGGTTCTCAGACATTGACTCAATCACCGCGCTGCCCATCTGGGAGGCGTTTAGGCCGCTGCTATCTCGGCGTGAGAAGTGAGCGTACTTTTTCGTTTCCGCTGTGTCGTCTGCATCAATGGCTTTAGCGGTGGCCCTCGCCCAGTCTGTTTCGAGTTTTATGCAGATAGTCATCTTTAGCAGTATAACCGCGATTGTGGCGTAGATTACTATGTTGAAGTAGGCTGGTATGAAAGTGTATATTGCCCACAGTCCAAGGTAGGTTGGGATTGTGAAGGCGGCGATTGCTGTTAAACCGAGCAGTACACCCAGGGCCTTCTCCACTTTGGCATTATCCGGTTTCTTGAAGGCTGGTTCTATTTTTTTAATAAAATTGCCGATAACTACTGTTGGATGCAGTTTGAAGGCGTGCCTGTCTGGATAGTTAGGTGAAGGGTCTCCTACAAGTAAATCTAAAACTATGGCCAATATCATAACGGCTAAGGCGACGATTATGCTTATGATGTAGGGGTCCAAGAGTGTTCAAGCGTTGTTTGCGTCAAGAAGCCTAATATCGATTACGGTGCTGAATCACAATGTGTAGAACTGCAGATTTAATGTCAGGCTGAGTTGAGGAGGGTTTGCTGGTTAGTTTTTTAAGCCCAGACTGTCTCTAATTCAGAATAGGTATATAGAATTTGGTAATTCAAGAAGAACTCAACCACACACTATTCCACACCTACGTATACCTCGTAAAAGCCAACAAACCAGTTGGACCACGAGATCTGATGCGCGGAGCCAACCTAAGTAGCCCCAGTGTAGCTTATCGTAATCTCCAGCGCCTAATCGACATGGATTTAGTGGCGAAGGACGACTACGGCAACTACATTGTTAAACGTAAAGTCGCCTTAAGCGGCTACTTCTGGGTGGGTCGTATGCTTGTGCCCCGTTTCGCTGTGTTCGCAATTGTTTTCTTCGGGGTTTTAGTTGCTGAGATAACGGTGTTGATTCCTCATCTGTTTTTAGCTTCGCCGGTTGAAGAGTCTTTTTGGTTGCTTACTGCAGTTACCGTTGCTTCCGCAGCGATTTTCGCTTTCGAGGGATGGAGGTTTAGAAAAAACAGATCTGCAAAATAGGCTCATGCCGATTTATGCTTACTTGACCTACCTATCTCAGAGGTATCTTCCCTCCCTTACTCAGACTGCAAAGAATCTAAAAACGGGTAGCATACTGCGTATTTGCTGTTGCTGGTATCTATTTGCACATAAAAGGCGTCATAGCGTCTACTTGTTATGGGCTTAGTCTCAATGTTACAGTTAAATGCTGAACTCTATTTCAGCGGTTATGCTTCTTCGGTAAATCGGTTGGTCCATAAACTCTTGCTTTATGCACGGGAAATATTTCGTACTCGAAAAGCGGCACTTTCTTATCGGCCATTTTTCTCCTCTCTACGAAATACTGAATGTACGGTTTGAACATTAAAGGCATTGATCATAGAATATATAATTTATAAAAACCCAATATAGCCTATATAGAAGAAACTATATTTTTTGTCTCTCCTTTTTCCCTCCTTGTCTTATTTACCGTAGCGGCAGCTATCCGCTCCGCAGTTTCCTGTGATGCGCCTCGCTTAAGCTCAGACTCTTTAATATGCTCGTATTGACGTTTACGTTTAGGGTTCTTAACGCCTCTAGGCGGCAAATGCTACAACTCCAAATAAATAGAAAAAATAAAGTTTCAATGATGAAACCTGGGATATTCTACATTTTCTGCATAGCCGACGTCTTCTCGTCTATAAACTCCTTAGCTATCATGCGTTCATCTTCGTCGGATAGTACACGCTTGGCTTTCTTAAAGAGTTCATCTTCCTCTTCTTTAACGTGCATATCAATGGCTTCGCTTAACACCTTTACTTTAGCATACTTTGCATCGATATCTGAAGTATTTTCTATGTCGTTGATGATCTTCTTGCCGATATCATGTTCTTCGTATGATTCCAAAGTGATGGATCTAGATTCAGCGTTGTTTTCCAGTCGAGAATAAAGCAGTTTTTCTTCGCCGGCCATGTGCAACTCCAGCGCCATCTTGATCTGGCTATAAACGCTCTCTTGAAAACGTTCCTCATCGAGGATTTGCTTGAAAAGCTTCTTAACATCCTTATGCTCAAGCTTCAAAATGTCATAGATTGTCGCGTTATCCCGTACTTTTTCCTGTTCCTTCCTTATTTCTTCCTGCATAAAAAATTCACCTCCGAAAAAATCAACCCTAAGTTAACCTAAAAAAGGGATTATCTGGCCATTTCACGGCATGACTCTGCACATCGGCGGCATACGCTTGCGCATTCCTTCATAAAGTCATCGTCAAACCTGTCACAGTCATCTCCGCATTCGTCACAGATATCCGCGCAGATGCCACAGGTTTGCGGATAATACGTAGAGTTTCTTGTAATAAAATCGGCGTTGGTATTGCATATCTTTGCGCAGTCCAGAAGTAGGTTGATGCGGTCGGGTTCAGCGTGTTTTCCACCTATAGATAAGCAGCGCAGTGTTGTTTCATTGCAGTTCTGGTAGCAGTCAAGAGAATCCTTTAGGCACTGTTGAACTTCGCCGCTTGCCATGTTTTCTGAGCTTTGAATGCGCTCAAGCTCCTCCATCGTTCCGGACATTCGCCCAGTCAATGGCGACTGATTCTTAGTCCAATCTTCTTCCTCGTCGCTTTCCCGTATCGCTTCGTCTTCAAGCACCCGCTCAGAGTAGTCCCTGTCATTCACACTTGTCATGTCTCGCCCAGTCAGTTTTTCAATGTAATCCACTTGCTTATTTGCTGAATCGTTGGTTTCGTTTCTATCGACTTTCAACATATTCACCTTCCTATCAATCAGCCATTGATCTGCGAAAAAACCTGTTAAACGGTGAACCTTCGGTCATCTGCTTAAAGTTAAGCTGTGACTAATGATAGGTTTACATCAATACTGAGCTTATCGGCTTCATTTAAAAATTTGTGACTGCAATTTTACTCCAACAGAAACAGTAAAAAAGTGGTTGCTTAAGACAACCAAAATCTTAAGCATCAATTCTAACTTATTTCTTTGGGAGCAATTCGTTTAACTCGTAGTTGGCGCCACAGAGGACAGTGTCTGCTCCGCCATAGTAGACGATAACTTGGTCATCGATTTGGACGTTGCCGCAACTGAAAACCACATTCGGGACATCGCCGACGCATTCATAGTGTTCGCATGGTGTTAGAATCGGTTTATCTGAACGGTAAAGTACCTTCTCTGGATTGCTCTTGTCTAGTAGGGCTGCGCCGAGTGAGTAATGCTTCTGTTCGTCTACGCCGTGGTAAATGAACAGGTAGCCCTCGTTTAACTCGATGGGTGTGCCTGCTGCTCCGATTTTTTTGCTATCCCACATTCCATCCCGTGGCTCCATGATTGATTTGAAGTCGTGCCATCTCTTGAGGTCCTCTGAGTAGGATACGCAGATGCTGGGTTCGATTCTGTGGAACATCATGTATTTTCCGTCTACTTTTCTGGGTAGTATAACTGCGTCTTTATTGCGTACGTTAGGGAATGGTAGGCTGCGTTCTTTCCAGTTCCAGTTGCGGTTAACGAAGTCTTTAAGGTTAATTGATGTTAACGATATTTGGAATATGACTGGAAAATCGTGGTTCCGGTACGCCGTGTATGCCATGATGACTTGGTCGTCGATCACTGTTAAGCGTGGGTCTTCGCAGCCGTCACGTTCTGCATGGTGAAGCGGTGTAAAAACCGGTTGCTCCAAGCGTTCTGTTATGTTAAAACCATCGTTGGATGTTGCTAAGCCTAGTCTAGAAACCATGTCTGTGCCCTGTGCTCGGTACATGATGTGTACTTGGCCGCCACTGTAGATTGCTGCCGCGTTGAACACAGACCTGTTTTCCCAAGAGTTCGACTTAATTGGTTCTAATATAGGATTATGTGCAAAGCGTTTCACTAAAACCCCTCTCCCTTCTTAAAACAGCACTGCATCATGGTAAAATATAAACCTCTAGCGATTAATGATTCAAAAACGCCTGTTGTGACTGTCAATAAACAATCACATGCGCTTAAAACCCGCTTGGCCCTCCTATATTTGTCGTGATATATTATTGGACAGGTTTGTTCTAGGCAGTCCCACGTTGGCTAGCGTTAACGAAGTTGCTTATGTAAGCACTTTTCCGCCTAGAAAATGCGGTATAGCGACGTTCACTGCAGACTTAGTACACTCAATAGGTTCACTTAACAAATTAAGCGCTCAAAGAGTGATCTCTATAGATGGCCGCAGGTTATTCAAGCCTACATATGCAGGTTTTGAGCATAAAATAGGCCGCGACTTCCTCGAAGATTACCTGCTAATGGCAAATTTTCTTAACAAGTCACCGGTAAACGTGGTTAATATCCAACACGAATTCGGCATCTTCGGAGGCGAATCAGGAGAATACATCTGCTCGTTTCTGGATGCCTTAAGACGCCCAGTTGCGACGACGCTCCATACGGTTCTACCCAAATTTGCAGACCCCGAAAAAAAAGTATTCGATAATATAACACAGAGAAGCGCCGCCATAGTCGTGTTAAACAAGACTACCGGTGAACTCGTTAAGAGTTACGGGGTACCCTCAAAAAAGGTTAAGCTGATTCCGCACGGCTGCCCTGATCTGCCGCTGGTTTCAAGCGAAGAAAAAAAGCCTGATTTGGGATTAAAAAACAAGTTTGTCCTATCAACGTTTGGTTTGCTGAGCAGAGGTAAAGGCATCGAAAACGTGATCAAAGCCCTTCCGAATCTCGTTAAAAAAGAACGTAAACTGGTCTACTATATTCTGGGTGTAACTCATCCTCAGGTAAAACTAAACGAGGGTGAAGCTTACCGGAACTCGCTTCACAGGTTAGCAAAGGATCTCGGTGTCCGCAGTCACGTGCGGTTCCTAAACCGGTTCTTAGCTAAACCTGAATTGTACAATTACCTGCAAGCCACAGACGTGTACATTACGCCTTATCTTTCTCCCAATCAGGTAAGTAGCGGCACCTTATCGTATGCTTTAGCCGCTGGAAAAGCAGTGGTGTCCACGCCTTATCTGCATGCTAAAGAAGCCTTAGGTGAGGGCCGAGGCGTATTCTGCAACTTTAACGACCCAGACTCGATTGTTGAGCAAGTTACAGCCATAATAGAAAACAAGAAACATCGGCGGTCACTGGAGAAAAAAGCCTACGTGTACAGCCGGAAATTCACTTGGCCACTGGTCGCTGAGAAGTACGTTAAGCTCTTTGAGGAATTGACTCTACATTCGGAGATGAATAACCATCCGTTTGCCACCCGTAAAGATCGATTACTTGAAAGTTTTCACTGATGACACAGGCGTTTTCCAGCATGCAAAATACTGTATTCCGAAGCGGAGCGAGGGCTATACAACCGATGACAACGCCCGAGCCTTAGTTGCTGCTGTACGTTATCACCGGTTATACGGCGACGCTGCCATAAACCAGCTTGTTCACGTTTACCTAGCGTTTCTTAATCACATGCAGAAGTCGGACGGCAGCTTCCATAACTACCTAAGCTACGAAAGATCATTCTTAGATGTAGATGGTTCACCTGACGCGGCTGGACGTACGCTTTGGGCATCGGATGCACCATAAACAGCCAACTGCCCCAGGGAATGCGCTCAGTTGCTAGCGACATCTTTGACCGGGGATTACCTAATGTTTGGAAGTCTGTTCACCTGCGTCTCTACTCTGCGGTTTTAGCCGGAATTCATGAGGTCTACCAAGCCCAACCAGATGAAAGCTTGATTGGCAGCGCTGAAAAACTCGGCGACTTTATAGTTGCGGCTTTCAGGGATCAATGTAAGGATGACTGGCATTGGTTTGAGCCTCACCTGACTTACGATAACGCCCGTTTGCCGCAGGCACTGTTTCTGGCTTACTCGCTTGTACAAAAGCAAGAGTTTCTCGACGTCGCGGAGCAAGCCATGAATTTTCTGCTTAATACACAGATGGTTGAGGGCGTTTATGTGCCCATCGGCAACGACGGCTGGTATAAACGCGGCGGCAGCAGGTCAATGTATGATCAGCAGCCGCTTGAGGCAGCCGCAATGGTTGATGCAGCCGTCGACGGATACTACGTTACAAAAGAAAAACGCTACCTCAAAGCTGCAGAGGACATTTTCGGCTGGTACCTCGGCAGAAACAGTCGTGGCGCAATAATGTATGACGCTGACACAGGCGGATGCTACGATGGATTAGCTGCAGATTGCATTAACAAGAACGAGGGCAGCGAATCCTCGATCTCTTACCTTCTGGCGCGGCTGAGGCTAGAGGAGACCCGCCGGAGTTCATTGCGTAGAAAGAAGATTTAAGCCTCGGCTTTCATGGTTCTAGTGGCTGCTTTTTGGGATGTAATATGTGTGAACCTATGCTTAAAGTGAAAGACTTAATGTGTAAGAAGGTTATCACGGCAAAAGAGGATCAATCGGTACAGCAGGCGGTTCAGCTGCTAAGTGACCGCCATGTTGGGTCAGTGGTTGTGATTGACGACGAAGAGAAATGCATCGGCATCTTCACTGAACGAGACGCTATCCGGATGATGGCTAACAGGTCATCCACAGATGTGCCGCTGGGTAAAAGTATGAGCCGCCACGTTGTGACGATATCTATTGACGCCTCCTTTGATGAAGCTAAACGGCTCATCTTCACCCATAACATACGTCACCTGCCGGTAACTGATAACACTGGCAAACTAATCGGGCTGTTTTCGCTGCGTGCCTTTCTAGACGAGATACATGGTATTAAGACGCCTCTTCCAAGCGCCATCTAAGTGAAATCAGTATGGAACGTTATGTCGGTAACCCAATTCTTCGGCCCATCGAGGCGCATGACTGGGAATCAAGGTTGGTTTTTAACCCAGCGGCGATTTATCTCAACGGCAAAGTACACCTGCTTTACCGCGCTATGGGCAACGATAACATATCCAGAATCGGCTATGCAACCTCAACCGACGGCATCCACATAGATGAGCGGTTACCTGAGCCAGTGTATGAGCCTAAAGCCGCGTGTGAGAAAGACGGCTGTGAAGATCCACGCTTAACTGACATCGGCGGAGAATTAGTCATGGCTTACACTGCGCTACGCGAGTATAGTCACTTGCAGGTTTTCCAGATAGCGTTAACCACTATACAACGCGAGGATTTCTTGGCCCGTCGGTGGCGTTGGACACCCCGCAAGCTGCCTTTTCCCGGTATCCGCAATAAGGACGCAGCGCTTTTCCCCGAAAAAATCGGCGGTAAATACGCCATGATTCACCGCATTGAACCTGACTTATGCATCGCCTACTCGGATGATCTTGTTCATTGGTGTGACTTGAAGTCGATGATGGCTCCGCGTGCCCGAGGCTGGGATAACTGGCGACTCGGCGTCGGAGGCACCCCGATTAGGATGAAAGATTACTGGATGGTGATCTATCACGGCGTAAGCGTGGAACGCGTTTACTCGCTGGGCATAATCCTACTAGATCCCGACAACCCTGAACGTGTGCTTTACCGATCCCGAAAACCGATTCTCTCACCCAAACGGGACTATGAACGCTTCGGTAAAGTTCCCAACGTTGTCTTCAGCTGCGGCAACGTGGTAATCGACGAAGAGCTTTACCTCTACTATGGCGCAGCCGACAGCGTAATCGGAGTTGCAAAACTGTCACTTGAAAAGCTGCTTGCTTCGCTGCGAAAGTAGCCTTATGCTTTTATGATGTGGTAGCCTGAGGCTTTACGCAGGCGATTCATAACTGCCAAGCCTATACCCTCCTGAGGCACTGACTCAGCTAAGATTACATCCACGCCTTCAGCGTCAACCTCGCGAAGCAGTCTAAAAAGGCTGGATGCGACCGTTGAGAGGTTGTGGCGGCTGCCCATTGACCTGACAACGTAGGCCCTGTAGGCGGCCTGTGTTTCGTCCGTAGCTAAAACTGCGACTTTAGCGTTTTTCTCTTTGTATTCAGCGGCGAGCTGCTTGATCTTGCCGATAACCGCTTCAACGTTGCCCTCGACTATCATAACCTGTGCCTTCGGCGCATAATGCTTATGCATCATACCCGGCGAGCGTGCCTTCTCCACTGGTATCTCGCTTTCTGCCTGCACAAACGGGTGCAGCTGCAAATCACCCAGCACCGCCTTCAGCGCTTCAAAGGGTGTTCCGCCGGGGCGTAGAAGAAGTGGGGGGTCACAGCTTAAATCGACCACCGTGGACTCCACGCCTATGTCGGCTGCTCCTCCGTCGATTATGGCGTCTATGCGTCCGTTGAGGTCTTCATATACGTGCTGTGCTGTGGTTGGGCTGGGTTTTCCTGAGAGGTTTGCGCTGGGCGCCGCGATTGGGCGTTTGCTCTGTCGAATCAGCGCCGCCGCGACTGGATGCTTGGGCATGCGAATCGCTACTGTATCTAAGCCCGCTGTTGACTCCTTAGGCACAATAGCTGAATGCTTAAAGACGACTGTTAATGGTCCAGGCCAAAACTGCTTCATCAACTGCTCAGCCTTTTGGGATACCTCTGCCACAAGCGGATAAACATCCCTGACTTCAGCTACATGCAGAATCGGCGGATTATCAAGCGGACGCTTCTTAGCCTCAAACAATCTGAGAACCGCTTCGCCGTTAAGCGCGTCTGCTCCTAAGCCGTAGACTGTTTCTGTGGGGAAAGCCACTAAGCCGCCCCGCTTGATGATCTGCGCTGCAACCTCTATTTTGGCTGCATCGGGCTTGTCGGGATCGACTTTTAGCACGAGAGTATTCATTGACTGCGCCTTCTTTCCAGCACCACTGAGGTTTCAACCTGCCGGTCTGGTATGTTCCAGTACTTTTTGAATAGCTTATGTGTTTCCGTTTTGGAAAGCAGTTTGAATCCGTGTTTCTGGTAGAAATGGATTGCCCAGGGTGCATCCTGCCAGGTGCCGATTAGTACACAGTCGGTTTCTGCTAGGTTCATTAAGTAGTTTAGTATCTGCTCGCCTAAGCCCATCCGCTGGTGCTTGGTCAGCGTGTAAGCATGTCGGATTAAGGTGGTGTCTTTTACTCGTTGGATGCCCATGACGGCGGCTAACTCGCTGTTTACAGTTACGCCGTAGAATTGTACGCCTGCCTCGATTTCCCCTCTAAGTTCCTCTTTGGGCATGTAGGGTTCATGGTAGCGGTCAGATGGGATCTTTCCCTTATAAGCTACTGCGGCGTCGTTAACTATCGCATAGATGGTTTGGAAGTCGGCGTCTGTGAGCTTGCGGATCATTCCTTATGCACGGGCTGCATTAGGCTGATGTTGGTTCTTTTCTGTTATCCGCTTTTAGTACCCTGTCAATTAGGCGAGTGAAAAAGTCTTGGGCTTGCAGTTCAGTGAATCGGTCAAGGTAGACGGAGACCATTGCGATTTTGTTTTTTCTGGATGCAATGTACTCGGCGAACATTCTTGCGGAGATGATGTGTCTGTCGCCGACAAGTACCGAGGAGGTTACGGAGCCGCCTAATCCGCTGGGTTTTGGAACGGCGATAGCCATTGTGCCCAAGCGGTCTTCTTTTTCGCTTAGCATAACCATGATGCTGTTTTTTGCTTCCACGTATACGGCTAGGAAGCGTGTTTCCTGCTCTTGGAGTTCCTCTTTTATGACGTTGGCTCGGTCGAAGTCCTTCCGTTCCACCTAAACTTTCCCTCTCTGACTGGGTATTTGCAGACGGAGCCTTAAAAAGAATTCATACATAAACGACGCATTTAATTTGGCCAGTGCTAGCGTTGCCTCTGAGCAGCTCTACCTCCGTTTCCTTGTCAGTAGAGTAAAATTTTGGGTCGGTTTGACTTTTAAATTAGAAGAAGAGGAGAATGCCGCCCTGCTACTTCATCTTCTAAAAGTCTTAGCAGAAACAGCCGTTTTTGGTTCAGCGCCTGGTTTGGGCTGCAGGCTGGTTGTGGGCTTTCTACAAGCAAGAGCAGACAAAACAGGCCTTTTTTGGTCTATTATTATATAAAGCGACCAGATACGCTATGTTCATTTGGTGGTTAGAACGCATTTTTTCTCTTCTTGAAGTAAACAATAAGCCCCATGATGACTAATATGCCTGCGATTGAGGCTGCTACCTCTATTTGGGTATAGTCAGTTAGGGATGGCTTATCTGATGGTTGCTTGTCGAGGGGGTCTTCTTCGTGGATGGCAAACATGCAGGTAGTGTTAAAGGGCTCCGTAAGCGGGTAGCTGTCTACGCCGTATACTTGCTCTTTCCAGACCCCGTTTTGGTGCCATCCGCCCGTGTAGTATTCACCCATAATGCGGTAGCTACCAGTGCCGTTATAGAGGTCCCAGTAGTTGCCGACTGAACCATTGTCCCAGTAGTTTGTGGTGTTTGTTAGACACTGCGGCTCGATTGCTTTCTGGTTGCCGATAAAGTTGTTCTGGGAGAATGTGTTGTTGACTGTTTTTCCGTTGTAGCCCCATCCGCTCACCCAGTTTGGTTGTGGAAGCCATATGCCGCCGCCATTATCCAGAAAAGTGTTGCCAACGATGCTATTGCTTTTTGAGGAATCTACCTGTAACCCGTAATCGTTGCGGACCAAAATATTCCCTAAAATAGTGTTCTGGGAAGAGAGGTAAAGCCAGACGCCTACACCGCAATCAGATATCCTGTTGCCTGAAATGTTACAGTTCTTGGCTTCTTGGATGTGAATTCCCGCCAGCCTAAACTCGGTTCTCCTGACAAAGATGCCGCTGTCCATTGGGTAACCCAGACCCGACCAGCCGCCTTGACCCAGCCAGTCTGCGGGCCAGTTGTGCTGGTAGTATCTTCTGGGTGTGTTGTGGGTCAGTGAATAGGTAATGGTTAGGCCTGTAACTGTGACGCCGTTATGTCGGATTAGAATTACTGTTCCTGTGGTGTTGCCGTTGATTATGGTTCCGTTTGTGTCTTCGCCTCGTAGTGTGATGGCTTTATCGATTACTATAGTTTCGTTGTAGACTCCTTGTTTGATATATATAGTGTCGCCGTCTGTGGCGTTTTGGAGAGCATCATTGATAGTGGGAAAATCGGTGGGAACAGTTAACGTGTTTCCCTCTGCAGAGACAGGCTGGAATACAAGAAAGGAAGCTGCCAACATGGAAGCGATTATGATTACGCACGCTGTTTTGTGCATCTACCTATTTCACCATCGCCTAACATTCGCCTGAGATGGGATTTAGTTCTACTCAAGGAACATGATGTTCTCCTGCTGGAACACTTCTCCTCGTTTCGACTGGTTCTGTATTATCAGGCGATTATGGCAAAACTATAAGCATAAGTAAATACAAGCCTCAATAGGAGGCAAAAGCAATAAGCAGCTTTCAACCAGTCAGGAAGCTCCTGCTCGCCGTTTTCCTTATCGCTATCCTCGCCGTTTCAACTTTTGCCGCGTTTATTTACCTTCGGAACGGCGGAGGCCAAGCCATGGTAAAGTCTGAACCCTACGTCGGCGTAGCTTTCTGCGGTAACACAACAGCTGAAGCCATAGCGCTGATTGACCGAACAAAAAACTATACCAACCTATTCGTACTGGACACTGGCAGAAACGAGTTAAGCAGTAACGAATCAGCTGTATATGAAATCTGTGACTATGCTACTTCCAGCGGTTTGAACCTAATAGTTAATTTAGGCATTAATGGCCCCTATGAGGCCAATGTTACGACTTGGTTCTGGAACGCTAACCTGACGGACATGAAAGCGAACTGGACACAGCGTTGGGGCGACAAATTCCTTGGCATATACTACAACGACGAAATCGGCGGTGTCCAGTTGGATGGTGCATGGGCTGGTTTTTTCTATGCGGCTGGAGATAGGCTGGCAAATTCTCGCATCCCCGCCATTAGAGCTTTGGAGGAAATACAAACTAAGCTTGAGTTCTATAGGGATACTAATACGGTACCAGATAATTACGATATGGAAGCTGATTTCTTTGTCAATCTGGTCGTAAATTACTACCCTGGCTTAGCAGAGTTAAACAAAAACAACGTTACATCATTCATGTCTGATTATGGTTTATACTGGTGGGATTACCTCGGCGGTTATGATGTCATGCTTGCTGAGTTGGGGTGGAACGCTAGCGTTGCTCAGCAGATAGCGCAGGTTAAAGGCGCCGCTCGTTTGCAGGATAAGGATTGGGGTGCAATGATTACATGGAAGTATAATGATGTGCCCTTCTTGGATAGTGCTAAATCGATCTATGACCAGATGCTGGCTTCTTACCAAGCTGGCGCTAAATACATAATGATCTTTAATCTTGCAATAGAAAAGAACGGTACGAACACAGCGGAAGCTATGGTTGATGAGCACTATATGGCGCTGTACCAGTTCTGGCAGGATATCCACTCTAAAGAGTACCTTGACAACAGTGGAGCGGAGGCTGCGTTAGTGCTGCCACACAATTACGGTTGGGGTATGCGTAACCCGAACGATACCATCTGGGGCTTTTGGCATACGGATGATAAGACAGACCAGATCGCTACTACCATGTATAAGCTGCTTATGAAATACGATACTAAACTGGACATAGTGTACGAGGACCCAGCTTTTCCAGTTGCTGCTGCGCATTATAAGCATATTTACTACTGGAACCAAACCATACCTGATTAACGCTAAGCATCCTTTTTTTAGGATAAATATTTCTTACCCTTGCTACATTTATTGAAAACTTGTAAAACAGGCGATACCATGCAACACCCAAAAACAGCGAAGTACGATAAGCAGTTTGTAAGCGATAACCTGATGGGGCCAAATGCGCTCAAAATGGTAGAGGAACTCACCGCAAATCTTGACCTGCATCCCGGCATGAGAGTGCTTGACTTAGGCTGCGGAAAAGGTTTAACGTCGATTTTTTTGGCAAAAGAGTTCGGCGTTCAGGTTTTCGCTACTGACCTCTGGATAACCGCTACGGAGAACTATAGCCGCTTTAAACAAGTCGGTTTAGACAGCCGGATTATTCCCATACATGCAGACGCTACTGCTTTACCTTATGCCGACGAATACTTCGACGCAGTCATCAGCATCGACGCCTACTACTATTTTGGCAAAAACGAAACCTTCATGGATGAAAAACTTGCTCCACTGATTAAGCCTAATGGCATTATTGCGTTAGCGTTTCCGGGGTTTAAGAAGGATATTCATGCGAATCTGCCACCTGAATTTCTGCTGTCGTGGACTGCTGAGGATTTGGAAACGTTCCATAGCTGCGAGTGGTGGAGCAACCTGTTCTCGAAGTCAAAGAAAATCCGCTTGGACAAAGTTGGGGAATTGAGTTGCCATGGTGAATGCTGGGCTGACTGGTTAGCTACGGATAATCCTTATGCTGTCAGGGATAGGCCCTCTATGGAAGCTGGCGCAGGGAAATACATGAACCTTATTTCAGTGATGGCTACCAAGAGAAGCTAACAAGCAGTCATTTCAGATTTTAAGGGCTCAAACCCTTTTTTTGGCGAATTTATTTAAGGAATGCCACTAAAAAGTGGCGTATGTCTGGTCCATCGATACATGGCGTAAAAGCCGAATACATCATTGTCTTTTGCATAGGCATTGTGTTTTTAGCCATTGGCGTATATGGCGCATATTATTTATTTGACGTAGCATTGCCGTCTGGTAAAATTACCAATACGCTTCCGCTGGCTATCGTTGGCTGCAGCGTATTTGGGGTACTTATGATCCTGAAATCCTACCCTATCTTTATTCCTATTAAGAAAAACAGCTATTCACAGGCCGTCGTTTGTCCCTTCTGCGGTGCCCTGGTTGCTGAGGATGCAGAGGTATGCGCGAAATGCAAACAGCAGCTTAAGCATTAAGCTATTTCTGGTTTTTTGGGCATCCTGCATGATGCTGTGTTAACTCATGATAAACTACTTTGTCATAATCCGTGTCTTTGTAGCTGTGGCAGTACTGGCAGCACCATTCTTCGCTGTCTAATTGCTTGTGAGGCATACAACTGTAATGTCGCTACAGGGATAAAAAGAGAAAGCAGTTTACGTACTATCAGGAAGTCAATCACTGTTCCTCTTCATCAGCCTTTGTTAGTAATTGTAGTTTTACAATCACAAATAGTCAAGTCACTATCAGTAAGTTATTCAAGTGGTGAATAAAACAGATGAATTTTAGGCAAATTATTAACGGTAGTTTATCAGGTTGCTTTTGGTATGCTATCTTAGCATTATTGTCATACGTGCATTGCCAGTCAGTTATACAAGCAGTAAACAAACGAATGGATATCTTGCATGACAAAAGAGGCGGTATAGCCGGATTTCTCCTGTATGCCATTATTGTGGTTGTGTTAATTATAGTTCTGATTCTTGTTCTGAGGTTTCTCTTCAACGTAATATAGGGCAAACTTGGCTGTAGGACATGTAACTGATCAGTTATCGAAATTATCGCTAAACCGGAAAGCATAGCTGTCAGTCTATTAATTGCTTCACCCTCCCTCCCTTTCTGCTGAGACAAGGGTTTCTAAGCCGACATAACTAAAGAAAAAAAGAGTTGGAAATCCTTAATTAATAGCGCCTTACATTTTTGTGCTGAAGGAATCAACATTGAGTGACGAACTATCCAAGTTACCGCCTAACGTACAGGAAAGACTCCTGCGCCTCCAACAGTTACAGCAGACACTCCAATCAATCATGGCACAGAAACAGCAAGTAGACATGGAAAAAAGCGAGGTTGAACAAACACTCGCTGAACTCGCAAAAACCGCAGATGATGCAGTAATCTACAACAACATCGGCTCATTACTTGTCAAAACCGAGAAAGCAAAAGTCGTAGAGAGCCTCACTGACCGTAAATCACTGCTTGACACACGCAGCACAGTCATCAACAGACAAGAAGAACGCATAAAAGCCCAAGTTAAAGAAGCCCAAACAAAACTTCAAGAAGACCTCAGCCCAGTATCCGGTCAAGGTCAACCACTCTCTTAAGCGGAGAATTGATGCTTGATGGGTGAGCTCGGCTTTCCAGAGCTATCCACCGAGCAGACAGAACTTTTATGCCAAGCCGCAGAAGATGCGGCTCGCAAAACCATTTATGCTAAAGTCTCGGCTAAAGACGTTGAGCGCCTAGATATCAGCGTCGAAGTCGAGGGCACTAAACCGGTTAACGTCACAGTCGAAGTTAACCTGCTTCTGGCAAAGACTCAGCGGATGGATGCTGAGGCACTTGTTAAAGAGGCAATCGCGCAGGCGCATAATGCTACTGAAATTTTCCTGAGTAAACTAAAATGACCTTCAAAGAGCTAATCGCAATCATCGAGGAGACGCAGGCAGGCTTTGTTCTGCTGCTTTGCCATCGCAACGCCGACGCAGACGCAATCTGCTCAGCTTACGGCCTACAGGGACTAATCAAACGGTTTTACCCAAATACTGTTGTGGAGATCGGTTGCCCAGCCGGCGTAAACAAGCCCTCTAAGACGCTGCTTGAAAATCTGCCCATTACTGTTAACCTTAAACCAAACTTTGAATCAGCGGAAATCATCGTACTTTTGGACATGAACACGGCTGATCAGCTTGACGAAGCCGCAGATGTAATTAAAAAGTCCACCGCGCCCAAAATTATCATCGATCACCATGCGCCAAACCCCGAGACTATGCAGCTCTGTAAACTCTGCTTCATCGACGACAAAGCCGCAGCCAACTGTGAACTCATCTACCGCCTCTACAAAGAAGCCGACGTGAAGCCAACACTTAACGAGGCTAAAGCGTTGTTTGTTGGTATAGCGTTCGATACACGCCATTTTGCGCTGGGTAGCTCCAGTACTTTCCAGATTGTTGCTAAGCTGGTTGTTGCGGGATTCGACGTGCAGGATACTTTGGCTACTTTTGCGTTGCCTATTGACCCTTCAGAGCGTATGGCTAAGCTCAAGGCGTGCAAGCGGGCTAAAATCGTTAAAGTCGGCGACTGGATAGTGGCGCTTAGTCATGTTAGCGCATTTCAGGCTTCCGCTGCGAAGTCACTGGTGGATTTAGGTGCCCACGTTTCTGCAGTCGCGGGCAAGAAAAACAGTAAAATAGAAATCAGTTTGCGCAGTACACGAGACTTTAATCAACAGGGCGGCGTGCACCTAGGCACCGACATAGCGGCGCCATTGGGTGAATTCCTCGGAGGCGTCGGCGGCGGACACGCTATGGCTGCCGGAGTCAGCGGCAAAGGCGAAATCGGAGCTGCTCTAAAGCAGTGCCTAAAGCTTATGGAGCAGAAACTAGCCAAACCAGAATCGCCAGCTGAAAAAACCGTTTAGAGATTTATAACCTGTTTATACTGTTCAAAGGAAATTCTTAATTACCCCAAAAGGTCTGGAACAGGAAAATAACTAAAACTGAGTAGCTACGCTTAAATGCTAACAGTCTCACGCTTAAGATAAAGTAGGCACAAAAACTTGGCGCTAATCGAGATAAAAAACCTCTCCTACACCTATCCCGGCGCATCCAACCCCTCAATCCACGATGTGTCCCTTAAGATAGAGAAGGGAGAATTCGTCTTAATCACTGGCCCAAGCGGATGTGGAAAGACTACTTTGTGCCGATGCTTCAACGGGTTAGTGCCTCACTTCTATCAGGGCGAAATCAAGGGCGAAGTAACCGTCTCAGGCATCAACGTGCTCGAGAAGCACACCTACGACATGGCAAAGCACGTCGGCTTGGTATTCCAGAACCCCGAAAACCAGCTATTCGCGCTCTCAATCGAGAAGGATGTTGCGTTTGGCCTTGAAAACCTCGGTGCTTCACGAGAGGAGATGCGCAAAAAAGTAGATTGGACATTGAAGCAGACGGGTATCTACGATATTCGTGAGCGTTCGCCGCATGAAATCAGCGGCGGCCAGCAGCAGCGGGTAGCCATCGCTTCTGTGCTCGCTATGGAACCCGACATCATAGTTCTGGATGAGCCAACGTCATTTCTGGATCCACTCAGTGCTGAGAAAATCTTTGAAGTCATCTATCGCCTCAACAAGGAGCAGGGCATAACCGTAATCTTGGTTGAGCACAGACTTGACTTAACAGCCAAATACACTGACCACCTTATCGTTATGGACAAGGGCGCTATACGCTTGGAGGGTGACCCGCGAGACATCCTTAGCAACGAGGAAACCCGCCTGATCGGCGTCGGCATACCCAAAGCCACGCTGCTCTATCAGATGCTAAAAAAGGAAGGCTTCAACTTGGGCGACAAAACCCCGCTTTCTTCGGACGAATTGGCTGATCAACTGTTGGAGGCATATGGGCAGCGTTGATTGAAGCCGAAAACGTTCACTACAGTTACCCCAGCAAGGTAGAAGCCCTAAAAGGCGTCTCGCTCACGGTCAAAGACGGCGAATTCGTCGCGATCATGGGGCAGAACGGTGCGGGCAAATCCACCTTCGTTAAGCACTTCAATGGATTGCTTAAGCCGACGGTGGGTACAATGAAAATCGACGGCGTAGCAACTACCCAGTCAAGCGTTGCAGCTTTAGCGCGCAATGTGGGCTTTGTCTTCCAGAATCCTGATCATCAGCTTTTCAGCGAAACAGTCGAGGAAGAGATCGGTTTTGCGCTTAAAAACTTCGGTTTCGACTCCAAAGTCGTGGAGGAACGGGTCACTTGGGCTCTTGAGTTGCTCTCGATTGCGCAGTACCGTAAAACTTCGCCTTTTCTGCTGAGCGGCGGAGAACGCAAACGTGTTGCGTTGGCCTCAGTGCTTGCTTGGGATCCGAAAACGTTGATACTTGACGAGCCCACTATCGGTCAAGACCATGAGCAGAAGGAGCGGCTGCGGCAATTCATCATGCAGTTGCAGTCACAGAAGAAAACCATAGTTGCCGTTACCCACGACGTCGAGTTCGTGGCGGAATGCAACCCCCGCGTTGTCTTGATGAAGGACGGCAAAATCGTTGCGGATGGCGTAGGCAGAGAAATTCTAACGGACCCCGCTATGCTTGAGTTGTCATCTATTGTGCTTCCGCAGGTTGCTCAGGTATTCACGAAGCTCTCATCGCTTGGTTTACCCAAAGACGTCATCGACCTCTATGAGGCTAAGGCGCTGCTGCTTAAAACTAAGGCGAGGCTTGGGCGATGAGTGTCTTCGACGGCTTGAAATTCCGCAAAGTCTCTTCCCCTATCCATAATTTGGATCCACGCATCAAATTCGTCTATGTTATCTGCATCTTCGTGGCTGCCATCATGTTCAAAAGCATCATTCCGCTTGCCGCGTTATTTGTTATGCAGCTGCCGTTTGTGTTTGTTGCAAAAGTGCAGAAGCAGTGGCTTCGCTCGATGCGTGGGGCAGCGTTCCTTGCGGCTTTTATATTTATCATTAACATAGTTACAAGATTTTTCTCTGCAGGCTACGTGTTTACAGCTTTCGACATAGAGGAAGCTACAGCTATGACTCTACGCTTCATTGTACTTGTTGAATCATTCTCTGTTTTCTTCTTAACCACTTCGCCTGATCATCTGGGTCTTGCCCTTGAGCAGTCCAAGGTGCCGTTCGAATTTGCTTTCGCATTCACAACTGCAGTCCGCTTCGTTCCCGTCCTCGCCGAGGAGGCACAGACCATTATGGATGCACAGAAAGCCCGAGGATTGGAACTGGAGAAGGGCAACCTCATGAAGCGCATCCGCAACTACATCCCAGTACTCATCCCATTGATTGTCAGTGCGATTCGCAGGAGCCTTGAACTTGCTGAGGCTATGGAGTCGCGCGCTTGGGGTGCCTGCAAGAAACGCACTAACCTCTATGCGCTTAAACTGCACAGAGGCGACTACATACTGCTCGCATTAATCATCGTTATCTTGGTGGCGGCGAGTTACTTCTTTGTGTTTGTCTCGATACCTACAGTAGCCAGCTTCTTCGGTTTATAGAAGCGGCACCTATTTATGATTCATAATGCTTGAAGAGAAAACCTTAACCAGTAATACGTAACCTAACCATTAAGTGATTTTCATGTCTTTGCGTACACGTTTTGGCCCCGCAGGCGTACCGCCCATGTTCCGAGTGATGGGCTTAAAAACAATGACCGATGTCCCACGGTTACTCCACGAGGAGGGCTTGGATGCCTTTGAGTATCAGGCTTCAAGGTGGGGCGCTAAACCGCAGATTAAGCAGGCTGACGCACAGAAACTAGGCGAAGCCGCAAGGCAGAACGACGTGCGATTGAGCATGCATGGAAGCTACTTCATCAATCTTGTAGGCAAAAAAGAGGTCGCTGAAGCCAGTAAAGAACGCATTCTGGCAGCTGTGACGGCGGCGGACTGGATGAGTGCCTACGTCGTCGTTTTCCACACGGGGTTCTACGGCAAATTCGACAAAGACTATGCGCTGAAAACCTCCATTGCAGAACTCAAGGAAGTATCTTCCAGGATGAAGTCTATGGGTATTAAGGCGAAGCTTGGCCCCGAAACAATGGGCCGCAAAAGCCAAATCGGCGGCATAGACGAAATAATAGCGATCAACCGCGAAGTCGAAAACACCCAGCTGGTGGTGGACTGGGGGCACCTTCATGCGCTGCATCAGGGCAGCTTCAAAACCGTCGATGACATGCGCAGGGTCGCCAGTAAAATCGAGCAGGAACTCGGCACTCAGACGCTTAGAAGCATGCACTGCCATTTCTCTAAAATCGAGTTCGGCGCTTCAGGCGAAAAATGCCATCATACCCTCGACGAGGCAGCGTATGGCCCCGAGTTTGCAATGCTTGCGGAAGTGATCTTGGAATTCGGGATGCATCCTACAATGATTTGTGAGACGCCGATTCTAGATGTGGACGCACGTAAGATGAAGGAGACTCTTGAGCAAGTTATAGCACAAAAGCAGATGTAGACTTAGAGCTTGAAACCAACGTTTTAACGTCGCCTGCCACCTCTATCTTTTGAGGTTTTATTGGTGTTTTTTCTAATGACAGCTAGACATTCACCTGAAAGCTGCCCCCAACATAACGCGGAGGCAAGAAAAGTCTACAATCAATTCTACGCCAAACTAAACGATTTAATGCAGAAGAATGGCGTTAAAATGGTCGGTGGCTGGGTTTCTATGCCTGAGCACTTGGTTGTTTTTGTGTTTGATGTACAGGACTCAGCGGGGATGATTGGGTTTATGCGTGAGCCGGATATGGTGGCGTGGCAGAGCTTTCATGTGGTGGAGAACAGGCCGGTGCGGATGTTCGATGAGGCAATGGCGCTCTTAAAGCAGCCTTCATAATACAAATGCCGTCACTCAGCTGATCTGCGTTTTCTATCCGCGTATCATTGCTATCATTGTTGTAGGCGCAGTACTGGCTCTGTCTTAACCAAAAAACCATAAGGTGAAGATTGATGATTTCTTTCCTCTCTTCCTTTTTTAGTCTAAAATTGAAATTAGAACGGGGGCTGAGTGGGCTTTCTGGGTTGGCAATCTGTGGTGGTTGCAGTCACTGCGGTTGTTTGCAATTTTTTTTCCTAAAAGAAAATGGGTACTCGGAAGCCCCAGCAAACCTTAATGGCTTGAAAGCCTAAACATGATAACATCAAACACGATAAAACATTTGCATTATAATAACGAGCCCCTAGAATTCGCATGCGATGCAACGACAATCGACTTAGGCACGTCTTGCTTGAAACATACGCTTATATCCACATTGGAATCAACTAACAACAGATTTAGGAGAAAGGGGTTAAGTGTTTCGGAAATGAACGCTAAAGAAATGTCTCCGTTGAAGTCTTTGTTAATTGTGTATTCCTATCATCATAACAACACCCAAAAAGTGGCGGAAGTTATGGCTAGGGTGCTTGATGCAGATATCAAAACTCCCCAAAACACTAACCCTGAAGAGCACCAAAACTATGACTTAGTAGGTTTCGGTGCAGGAATAGACAGCGGTAAACACTACAGGGAACTGCTTGACTTCGCTGACAAACTGCCACAAGTAAACAACAAGAAAGCATTCATTTTTTCAACTGCTGGATTAACGGGAGAGAAGAAACTAGCCAAAGACCATTCGACGCTCAGGGAAAAATTGGAATCTAAAGGTTTTAGGATAGTTGATGAATTCCAGTGCAAGGGGTTCAACACTAATGTCTTCCTCAAGTACTTTGGGGGAATGAACAAGGGCAGGCCCAATGAAGAAGACCTCAAACATGCAGAAGAGTTTGCCCAGAACCTTAAAGGAAACGAAAATTGACATTAGGCATCCAAATCTTAAACCAATCAAGCTTCGGCACAAACGCACAGCTGCCCCGCAGATCAACCTGCAGCCATACAAACAGAATAACAGAAAACCAACAGGCGCACAATCTACCACTGCTTCCTCCTGCACTCGTTGACCCTATAAATAAGGGGGGTTAGAGAAAAAATCGCAGTTGACCTCCGATCGACAGGTAACTTGGCTGTTTCTGCGCTTCAGGTTAATTACACATTAGCTGGGAAGCTGAGAAAAACTTATATCCCCTAATTTGATTGTTGAATTCCAGCTTATACTCAAAAAATCAGAGAAATTGGTGAAATCGTTATGTCACAAGGTGGAGGAAACATCCCCGTTCTAGTCTTAAAAGAGGGCACAGGCAGAAGCACTGGCCGAGAAGCACAGCGAAACAACATTATGGCTGCAAAAATCGTTGCTGAATCAGTAAAAAGCACCCTTGGACCCTGCGGCATGGACAAAATGCTAGTCAGCGGCATGGGCGACGTTGCAATAACCAACGACGGCGCAACCATCATGAAGGAACTCGATGTACAGCACCCAGCAGCAAAAATGCTAGTTGAAGTCGCCAAAGCACAGGATAAAGAAGTCGGCGACGGAACAACAAGCGCAGTCATACTCGCAGGCGAACTCCTCGCCAAAGCTGAGAGTCTGCTGGACAAGAACATTCACCCAACCGTCATTATCGAAGGCTACAAGAAGGCATCTGAGGAAGCCCAAAAGATCCTCCAGAACATCGCCATTCCAGTAGCAATCAACGACGAGAAAAGCCTAAAAGAAATCGCGGTAACCTCGATTTCCAGCAAAAGCATCAACGTCGCAGAAGACCTCTTCGCGAAAATAATCGTTGACAGCGTTAAACAGGTCGCAGAGAAAGTCGAAGACAAATACATCGCGGACATCGACCTGATAAAAATAGTCAAAAAACACGGCAAAAGCTTAGACGAAACAGAACTCGTCAAAGGCATGGTCATCGACAAAGAAATCGCCTCATCAGGCATGCCCAAGCTGGTTGACGGCGCAAAAATCGCGCTCCTCAACGCTAAACTCGAAATCGAAAAAACCGAGTTCGACGCAAAAATCAACATCGAATCACCCGACCAGATGAAACTCTTCCTAGACGAAGAAGAACGCATGATAAAAGACATGGTTAACTCAGTCACCAAGTCAGGCGCAAACGTCCTCTTCTGCGAAAAAGGAATCGACGACATGGCACTCCATTTCCTTGGCAAAGCAGGCGTAATGGCAGTTAAAAGCATCAGCAGCGGCGACATGGAGAAACTCGCCAAAGCCACAGGCGCACAAATCGTCGCGTCAGTCAAAGAACTATCCGCAGACGCACTGGGCAAAGCAAAACGCGTAGAAGAAGTCAAAATCGGCGATGACAAACTCCTCTACATCCGCGACTGCAAGAACCCCAAGGCAGTAACCATCGTCATCCGCGGTGCAGCAGGTCACGTGCTCGACGAAGCAGAACGCAGCCTACACGACGGCTTATGTGTCGTCCGCAACGTAATCGAAGACGGCAAAATCGTCGCAGGCGGCGGCGCACCGGAAGCTGAACTCGCAAAGGGCCTTAAAGCATTCGCAGTTAAAGTCGGCGGCCGCGAACAACTCGCAATCGAAGCCTTCGCAGAAGCAGTCGAAGAAATCCCCTTGACCTTAGCTGAAAACGCAGGCCTTGACCCCATCGACATCATGGTTGCATTACGCTCAGAGCACCAGAAGAAAGACAGCAAAACCTTCGGCATCGACGTCAACACAGGCAAAATCGTTGACATGTGCACCAAGATGATTGTTGAGCCACTTCGCGTGAAGCAGCAAGCCATCAAGTCAGCCACAGAAGCCACCAACATGATACTGAAGATCGATGATCTAATCAGCATCAAAGGCGGCAAGGGTCCAGCTATGCCTCCAGGAGGAATGGGCGGCATGGGTGGAATGGGTGGCATGCCAGGCATGGGCGGTATGGGCGGAATGCCCTACTAAGCCAAAAATTTCTTTTCTTTTATTATTCTAATTTTAATGAGCAGTTACTTGTTGCGTGAGAACCGCACGAATTTACGTTTTTTAGGTCCAGTAAGCGAGAAGCCTCTGATCTGTTTGTCTTGGCCTTTTTTAGTCATGTAGTATTTTCCGTCGGCTGTTTTTTCTACTAATCCGCCTTTCTGCATGATGTCGAGGACTGCGCTGTACTCAAGGATGTTAGTTGCGGATTTTTTATCGAATGCTTTGTCTTTTTTGAGGGTGGATTCGATTTTTATTCTTGCGTTTATGATTATGCCTTCGGCTTCAATTTCAGTCAACTGTGTTCCCAGCTTTGGGGTTATTTTAGCAGAGGTTGATTGATTAGGCTTATGAATTCTGAGTTCATATTAGACGTAGTGCTGAATCTTGTGCTAATCCAAAACACTTAAGCCCCTAAAGCAACAATCATTTAAACGAACAGCATGAAGCACGTAAAGGTAAGCGCATTCGACCTTCCTGACGCATGGTTCAAAGCTCTAAACGCTATCTGGCGCGAAGGCGACATCTTCAAAGTTGGCTTCGGATCAGAAGAAACCGAAACCAAAAAACTCAACTTAACCATGGAAATCTCTCATCCGGAAAACAGGCCCTTGGTTAGCGATAAAGCGCCATGCGACTTCAAGTATGTGCAGGGCTATGCCCTTGAATACTTGTGGAGCGGCGAATGTGCAGAGACAGAAGTTTACACTTACGGCAGCCGACTAAACAAGCCAATAAACCAAATCGAAGAAGCCATCAAACGGTACGTGGAGGAACAGAGCGACCGCCAAGTAACAATGGTAATCCGCCTGCCTACAGACATCCAGAAATACGATTCCAGCGGTCACAAAAGCGAGCCGCCATGCCTGAGCTTAATCGACACTGAAATTCTCGACGGCCAAATGCACTTCACCTGTTACTTCCGCAGCTGGGACGCATACGGCGGTTTACCAGCAAACATCGCCGGGTTGCAGCTCTTCAACGAAGCGTTCGTCTCAGAAATCAACGAGCGCGGCGGATTGTCACTGAAGACGGGTAAAATGGTTTTTCACTCTAAGAACTGCCACATTTACCAGCGTCAGTACAGCCTAGTTAAGGAGCTGCTTGAGCCTAAAGACAGCGGCAAATCTACGCGGCTGGCAAAAACGATGAAGGAAACTGAGGTGCAGAGCTAAACCTCTTAGTTGTTGGGTAGCCGAGGTTTGTCCAAGCAGTCATTCCGCCTAACGCGTTAATTAATTGAGCGAAGCCTGCCTGTTCAAGAAGGCTTAGTGCTATGCTTGTACGGTTGCCAACTGAACATGTAACTGCCACTGGTTTGTCTTTTGGGATAGAACCTGCTTTTTCTGTTAGCTCTGCAAAGGGAATCAGCAATGCACCTTCTATGTAACTATCTTCAGTCCATTCATTCGGTTCCCTAACGTCGATGAGCGTTACTTCGTTTCGGCTTAGCTTCTCAGTTAACTCCGATGCTGTTAGAGTTCTGAAGTTGTGAAAAGGTTTTCCAGCTTCTTGCCAAGTGTTCATGCCGCCGCAGAGGAAACCGCGCAAGTTATCAAATCCCAACCTGCGGAACTGCGATGTAACTTTGCCAATGTCTTCTGGGCGCTCGAGAACAAACAGGATGGGTTGATTGATGTCCATTATCCATCCGGGGTATGCGCTTGTTCCTCGAAGCCACATGCTTAGTGAGTTGGGGATATGTGAACCGGCAAATGAGTAGGGCATGCGAGTATCAACCACGATCATATTCTGTTCGTGCCTTTTTTTCTCGAACTCTGATAGTTCAAGCATTTCTGGATCCGCCATATTCGCCATTATTTGAGGTCCGTTTAGGTTGAGTTCTTCCATTCGCTTGAAGTAACGCGGTACAAAAAGTTCTGTGTCAATGGATTTCTGGATGAACTCTTCCTTGCTTAGCTGTAGGTATGGGTTTGTGCGTTTCTCTAAACCCATTGTGGTCGGTTCGAATCCTTTGATTGCGTTTCCGCAGATGCTGCCTGCACCATGTGAAGGATAAACCAGGAGGCTGTCATCGAGCATCAAAAGTTTTTCATAAATACTTTCGTAAAGCTTCTCAGCTTGGGTTCGCTGTCGATCTTTGCCGTAGAGGTCTGTTCTGCCAACTGACCCCGCAAAAAGGGTGTCGCCGGTGAATACCATTCTTGGCTCCATACCTTCGAATACAATGTAGCAGAGAGATTCGTTTGTGTGCCCCGGCGTGTAGAGTGCTTTGATTTTTAAATGGCCGACATTTAAGGTGTCTTCATCGACAAGATTGTGTTCGCCGTATCTGAATTGTAGTTCTTTGCTGTGGCCGATTTCTGCGTCTGTCATGTTCTGCAGTTCAAGTGAGCCTATAACGTAGTCTTCGTTTCTGTGGGTTTCGAGTATGTACTTGATTTTGGCGCAGTCCCTTGATGCCAACTCTGTGTAGATTGTGCAGTCTCGGCGTGGGTCGATTACGGCTGCTTCACTTCCACTTTGGATGTAGTAGCTGTTGTGAGCTAATCCCTCGGACTTGACAGCTTCAACTTTCACGATTACACCTCCTAATCGCTCCAGTCCAGCAGACGCTTTTCACCCTTAAGGTTCTGAATGTCAGTTATGTCCTCTACTACCTCAACTGTTCCTAAATATTTGCCTGCGGCGTCTCTAACTGCGAAGAATCTGATGTAAATCAGTCGTCCATGCGACGTTACCCAGAAATCAGCCATGCGTTTTTGTTGGGACTTGAAGGCTTCAATTATCTTGTTTACTGTATCCAAGCTTTTTGCTGGGTGGCAATTCTGCACCTTCATGCCGACTACGCCTTTGGTGCGTAAAAAAATCATTTTAGGTGGATTGTTGAAGTAGCGGACGGTTTCGGTGTCGTCGATGAAGGTTATTTCTATGGGTAACGTGTTTAGTAATGGGTTTAGGATGGTTTGATTCAGGCTGCCGAAATCAAACTGGACACTAGTTGGTTGCGACAAAAAAATTCCTCATTATTATAGAATTCTTACTTATGATTTAATCCTTCCGAGACTGACCAAGCAGGATTAATCCTTATAATCTAATGTTCAATTAGTTTGCTTGAGGTAAATCTGTTGGGTCACAATTTGGCTTCTTGGAAACTGCTTGAGGACATGATGCTTGAACTTAAAAAGTCAGGCGTCGCTATTCCCAGTAAAGTTGTTGAGGGTCTCAGATCAGCCAAATCCATGATACAACTCACAAAAACTGAGGGCAGCGGTCACGGGGATGCATTGCAGAAAGCCGAAGAGTACCTTGCCAGTGTTGAAGCTTACGTGATGAATGAAGGCCAAACAGTGTTCGGCTCTGAAAAAGTTGATGAATGGTTATTGCGGCTTGAGGAATCCCGCGCTGAAGCCTGCGAGGATGAGGTTGTGTGTGATAAGTTTGTGGCGGGTGTGCCGCGTGATCAGAAGTGGGTGCGTGTGGAGCCAATGGGTGAATTTACATCAGAGAAAGTGCAGAAGCTTGCGGCTGAGCATGCGACGCAGGTGAAAACGCAGGTTGACGGCAGATTGGTGGTTTACGGTTCAGCTGAGAACCTTAAAGCGTTCCTTAAGGCGTTGGCTCCGGGAAAGTCAAATCCTAAATCAACACGCAAATAAAATCAGCTTAAAACAGCTCGGTTAACGCTTTTCTGGATGAAATAGGGTAAATTTATTAATTCTACATCCACTGCTATTGGTTAAAGGCGAATCAGCAGTTGACTATAACTACTAAACAGAAACGCATAAACCGCATCCAACTCTTAACCGTCGGATTCTACACAGTAACAGGCATACTGCTCTTGGCGTTTTTGCCCTTCACAAGCTTCGCACCGCACATCGGCTTGCTAGGCATAGTGAGTTTAATCACTGCATACAGCGTCTACACAAAGCGTAAGTGGGCTTCATGGCTCGTATTCATCCTTGTTGTAGCTAACACTGTTTTCGCTGGAGTCACGCTGTTTGCCGTAGGATTCAGCAACCTAATCGTTACAGGAATGCTAATACCATACTTGGTTTTCACTTGGGTAGTCACAGTAGAGTATCTGCTGCTAAAAAGAGACTAAACAAAAGTTTAGGCTTTAGCGGCTAATCCGCGAAGCAGCTGAACCATAACCTGCTGGTTCACGTCGATGTACTGCTCGTTTTCCGCTATCTCCACAAAACCGTCAGCTGCGGCTAACGCGGAGACTGCGCCGTCAGCTTCAACTGGGTCGGCTACCAAGCGGCATTCTTCGTCAAACATGAGTTGCACCAGCGTATATGTGCGGCTGCCTTTTGCGCTAAACATTCGTGAACCCGCGATTGCAGGTAGGGATCGCACTCCAGCGGCTGGTCTGCCAGCTAGGCGCTGAACAAGTGTGCGTGCAAAAAGCTGATACATTAGGATAGATGCTGACGGGTTAGTTGGGAAAATGAAAACTGGTTTGTTGCCGACGAAGGCTGTTGCGGTTTGTTTGCCGGGTTTCACTGCGACTCCGTTTACGGTGATTCCGGGTTTGCCTATTTGGTCCACGACTTCGGTTACGTCTGGGTTGTCTGTGCAGATGATCGCCAAATCGGAGCCTGCGATGGCTGCGTTGACTAATCTTGTGACTTCAGTTTTGGCTTCTAGGGCTACGCCGAAGTAAACTGGTTTAGCTCCGCATTCCATCACTGCGGCGCTGAGGCTGTAGCCGTTGAGGTCAAAGCTTTTTCCGGGAGCAAGCGGTTTACCCAGTTCTGTTGCTTCTTCGCTGACTGTGAGTATGGCGACCATTGGGATTTTCTGGACTTTAACGTAGCTGAAGCCCAACGCGGCTAGGATGCCGATTTCTGTGGAACCCAGCACTTGGCCCTTTTTGAGCAGGAGTTGCCCAGTTTTGAGGTCGTATCCTGCGCTTTGGATGTTCTCGCCTGCTCGGGCTGCAGTGTAAACTTGGAGGGTGGTGTCTTCGCGTTCTGCATCTTCGAGTGGTATAACTGCGTCTGCACCCTTTGGGAGAACTGCGCCTGCGGCAACCTCAACTGCTTCGCCGTCTGCAAGCGGCTGCGTGGGGGTTTCGCCTACGTTTATGGTTGCGGCGACTGTGAGTGTGACTGCTTGCTCATCGTTTGCCGCTGAGGTGTCGGCTGATTTCACTGCGTAGCCTGCAACGCGTGCGCTGCCAAACATGGGGATGTCAAATGGTGCCGTGACGTCTTGGCTGAGGACTCGGTTGTACGATTCCAGCAGTACAGCTTCCTCTTCTCCAAGCATAGGGGGTTTAAACTGTGATTCGATGGTGTGTTTGGCTTCTTCAAAGGTTAACAGTTTACGGCTCAATGCACTTCACACAAGAGTAGGAGAGAAGGGCTAACGCCTAAAAACGTATCGAACTTGGCTGTGATTTTTTTCTAGACCCCCTTATTTAAAGCAGCAATGATAAGTTGAACCTGTGTTTGAAAACAGTGCGGCTAGACCTACCTCCTCAGAAGTACCTCCTCTCCCTATCTACGCGTTTTTGATGTCCTACAGACACCCCTTATAGTTTATACAGGATTTCTATTAGAACAGTTAAGGTAAAACAGCTATAGATTCAGAGAAATAATATTTTACAAATGGCTGTAAACGATAAAGGTTAAGCTTGCGTAGCGTTAACCGCCACGTCAAAGCTGTAGCTGAAACCTTCATGGTTCTGCAGTGCCCCAAAGTTGCCGCCGGTGCCAGTCATCACTACACTTAGCGACAGCCACACATACTCGCCTACGCCGACAACGCCGCCTGTAGCCATTTTGTCGCGGCCCATCCAGCCGTCCACTTGACTGCCCCACACAGCGGGATTAACTGAGCTGCAGGTAGAAGTTAACACAACATCCGCGGGAACACTCACATTCGCCAGCGACGCATTAACGATAAACGGCACCTCACCGTCGTTTCTAACAACAATCACGCCCGAAGCGTAACCCATAGGCGGCGCACCTAAACCGCTCTGCACATTGACAGGCACACCGTTAACGTCAAGGTTAGTAGCGCCATAAATTGAGGGTGCATTAGTTTGATGCAGATTGTAAGCTGATCCGTTGGGGTACCATAAAGAGAACCTTACTTCTTGTACAGCGGGCGGCGGTAGGGTTGGTGCAGTTGTTGCTGGGGTCACTGTAGGAGTCGGTGTTGGGTTTGTGTATGTTTTTGTTATATGAATGGTCTGGCCCTGCTGCAGCGCCGCCAAAGCGAACGGAGCCGCAACAGCCACAAGCAGCACTAAAGCCGCTATCAGTGTCAATTTTCTCTTCAATTCTGTCTCTCCGATCAGTCATGTATCGATTTGATTAAATAAAAGACGGTGTGATTGCGTGGCTGAGACAACATTTACTGAATTGATTACTATGAAGGTCGAAAAAATGATGCTTTTGTGCGCAATTGGTATTTATAGCCAGACGAAGCATACTTTCAGAATATTCTTTGGCGGGGTAATGTACATGCAGACACAAACCAATGCGCAAGCAATACTGGCGACCTTGAAGGATACGCTGTCCCTGCCTAGACTCGTGAAAGTCGGCGCAGACGCTTTCGAAACGCTTGTCGTCACAATTCTTTCCCAGAATACCGCCGATGCCAATACGGAGCGTGCCTACCGGAAACTCTCTGAGCGCTTCAAAATATCCCCCGAGGTGCTGGCGAAGGCGGAAATAGGTGAAATCGAGGACTGTATCCGCGTTGCCGGTTTGTACCAGAGTAAAAGCCGCGCTATACAGGCAGCCTCAAAGATCATTCTCGAGAAATTCGGCGGCAACCTAAACTCAATCCTCGCGTTGCCGGTTGAAGAGGCAAGACGGACATTGATGGAGATGCCCGGAGTCGGACCGAAAACAGCCGACGTTGTCCTCATGTTCTCCGCCGGCAAACCAACGATCCCCGTGGACACCCATGTCAACCGTGTTTCCAAGCGGCTGGGATTGGCACCTGCAAAAGGCGACTACGAAGCCGTCCGATGCAGCTTGCAGTCACATTTCCAGCCGAAAGACTACGCTTTGGTGCATATGCTGCTGATTTCGCATGGCAGAAAAACCTGCAAAGCACAGAAACCCCAATGCAGCGCCTGCCCTGTGAGCGACGTTTGCCCATCAAAGGGAGGATCGGCATGAGCGGAGCCAACCTAAACACCAAACCAGCCACAGCAACCCCCGCCCCCACAGGCCTGAAATTGCCCGCTGAAGTCCTCGAGTACTTCCCCTACACCGCAGCTAAGCCCCATCAGGACGAATTCATAACACAGGTTAACAAGGCAGTGAACGACCGCAAATCCATACTCATCGAGGGCAGCAACGGTCTGGGGAAAACCATTTCAGCGCTCTCCGCGTGCCTGCCTGTGGCGATGAAGAAGAACCTCAAAATCCTCTACGTTGCCCGTACCCACCGCCAGCACGACCGCGTCATCGACGAACTCCGCGCAGTCTACAAGCGCCGCCCCGTCACAGGCGTCTCAATCCGGGGACGCAACGAAATGTGCCTAAACGCATTCGCCGAGAAAGGCGCATTCGACTCAAAATCGCTAATGGAAGTATGCGAACTCCTCAAAGCCAAAGGCAGATGCCCATATTACCGTAACGTGGAGAACCGCAGCTACGAGTACCTTCAGCTTTCAGCGCAAGTCGCAATGAAACCATACATGGGCTCAGAAATCCTGCGCGTCTGCAAGAAGATGGAGATTTGCCCCTACGAGCTCATTAAAGGCGCAACACACGACGCCCGTGTTATTGCACTAAGTTATCTCTACGTGTTTGACTCTCAGATCCGTACACCATTCCTTAAAAATCTGGAAACTGAACTTTCAAAGATTATACTCGTAATAGATGAAGCGCATAACCTGCCGGAAACTGCTGTGGATATTTCAAGCAGTCAGCTGACGCTTTTCATCCTAAAGCAGGCGGAGATGGAGGCTGAACGCTTCGCCTACAAAGACATCGAGCAATTCACCCATTATTTACGCAACGAAGTCGACAAACTCACTGACAAGATCAGTAAAGAGGAAATAATCGACCCAGACCGTATCCTTGGCATAGTGGAGAAGGGCGGTATAGGTAAACCCCGCGACTTCTTCATCCACATGCATGAGGCAGGCGTCGCCATCAAAAAGGCGCTGCTGGCCGATGGCAAAAACCCAAGAAGCTACGTTAACGCCACAGCGGATTTCCTCACCAAATGGCTGGACACCACCAACGACAACTCCTACATCAACGTAGCAAGCAAATACATCAACAAAGAAGGTAACAAAGCCGCTAAACTCGAAATCGTCGCCTTAGACCCAGCGAAAATCACTGAACCCGTCCTCTCACAGACATATGCAAACGTCATAATGTCGGGTACGCTACAGCCGCTGGAAGCCTACGCACGCATAAACAAGCTCCCAGAATCCACCGTGCGTTACCTTGCGCAGTCACCGTTCCCCAAAGAGCACGTTTTCTCGGCCGTATGCTTAGGTGTCTCTACTTCAATGGAGATGCGTACGCCTAAAAATTATCAGATCATGATTGACCGCATAAACGAAGTCGTCAACAGCACGCCAACCAACACGGGCATCTTCACCGCCAGCTTCCAAGTCCTCAACTCGCTGCTGTCGGCAGGATTGGAAGATCAACTACTGAAGCCTCTATACTGGGAGAAAAGCGGCATGAGCAGCAAAGATAACGAGAAGCTGGTGTCAGAATACAAAGCCTGTGGTGATAAGGGCGGCGCGGTCTTCCTCGGAGTGCAGGGCGGCAGAACCTCTGAAGGCGTAGATTTCCCCGGTAACCAGATGAACAGCGTGGTCGTCGTAGGTATCCCCTATGCTGAACCAACCCCACGCGTTCGTGCACAAATCGATTACTACGAGAGCCGCTTCCCCGGCAGAGGACGCGAATACGGCTACATCCTGCCCGCTATGAAGAAAGCATGCCAAGCAGCCGGCAGACCCATCCGCACACTCGACGACAGAGGCGCAATAATATTCCTCGACAACCGCTTTGCTTCCGCTTACACGAAAAGCTTCATACCCTCATGGGTGACAAATGGAATGAAAACCATACCTGACAAGCCGGGGCTACTAGCCGACGCAGTCCGCGCCTTCTTCTGCAGTCAGGTTTGACCTTGGACTTCCCGCAGCTTGCGATCCAAGAGAACTTTTCCGAAGACCAACCGCACAGGCTTCTTGGAAACCGCCGTCTCAATTTTCAGGGTGTACCTCTCGATGTTTATTTCCCGCAGGACGCCGACGCCGAGGAATTTTGTGCCGTAATGGTATAAGCCGACGAGGATTCCCCTATCCGGGCTCTGGGTTTTCGGCACGCCGTTTCTTGGCTCCACAACAAGCTGACTGACCGGGATGCAATGCAGCTTCGAGTGCCTGAGGTATCGTGTATAGGTTTGTTCCCGCAGGGCTTTGCGTTTCTCTGGACTCCTCTCCGATGCCGTGCCGGCTGACTCAACGGTCATTACTCCTGCTCCGCCGAGATACGACATGATCTCCGCAACTTCGCCTTTGCCTTCTATGCCTATAACCATGTTGGGTTTCAGTTCTTTTATAAGCGTCAACTTGTACCTGAGCGCCGCTTCGCCGATGACAAACCCATCAGTGTTAATCAAGATATAATCCGGCTGCCGCAGGTTAATTTCAGTTAGCATAGCGGTTAAACCTTCAACAGCTTTTGCGCCAGCATTTACGGGTGAAGTAACACCGACGAAATAGCCGTTTTCCAGCTTCAGGTTGCTTAATTCGGTGACGGGTTTGCTTGTTATCGAGTAGCCTATGGTAGCTGAGGGCCCGATGTCTGATTGCCCTAAATCGCCGTCCAATACTGCGACGCTGCAGGCGTTTTTGCCTAAAAGTAGCCTGTTAAGGAGGTAAGTGAGGAAGCTACTTTTACCTGCATCTGAAGCGCCAAGCACCATAATGGTGACTGTCTTTACTTGCCTGTTTTGCAGGTCCTCTATGACTGGGAAGGGCTTATTCCACGACTGCGGTATCGTGCTGCCTTCAGTCTCTGTGACAGTTGCGCCTGCGCCCAGCAGCAAATTGAGCGTTAAAGGTTCAGTGGCGTAGAAGGGTTTGCGTTTACCCTCCCGGATTATAACCCGCTGTGTTGGCGTAAGCGGTTTGCCGAAAACTTCAGCTTTCCCAGACGCCACCACCACGCGTGCAGGGCCATCCACAAGCAGCGTATTATTCGTCGGCACTGTCCTCTGCATACGGTTTCCCCCTAGCTAATAGGCGCCCCTTTCTTCCCGCTATACGAATAGCTGACGATATGTGCCTGAACTTTCTGCTATGCATAGTAAGAGGCCGATTAGTTCCCATTTCGCCGACCACTTCAAGATTAACTTGCAAGGGCAGCGCCTCATTGAGATCATGGAGCAGCTCCCGATACACTGGCACGCCGTTGCCGATTTTGACAGTGACGGATGTAACAGCGAAGTCTACGCATTTTAGGACCTTAAGAATGCCGTTGATTAACTCGCGGCTGCTACTACAGTTCGCTTCCTCAATGACTTTTCCATCTGCCAGTACAGCTAACCCGTTAACTTCGCCGGGGTCAATGCCTACAACTATGTGATCGTAGGTTTCTTTGCCTAAAAGAAGCTTCTTAACCTCCAAGATCAATACGTCAAGCTCGGATTCTTCTCCGTGGAAAACAAGGATTCTATGGTTACTTACCTTATCCTTTTCTTGCTCGGTGGTGATCACAAGTTTTGCCCTTGACGGAACCGGTTGCCCCGGGATCAAACTATAGAAGCTGATACCGTTATCCCGTAGAGCGTTTACTATGAGATAGTAAGCTTTCCCCTGCACCGTAGCAACGGCGACTCTTCCCTTCATGGCGCAAAAATCCTGACGATTAGTTTAAGTGCAAAACAGATTATTATCTTCAAACTAATAATGCTTGACGTGGATGGTTATGGCGCAAATACAGACGGGCTGCAACTGCATTGACCAAAAAATAGGTGGCGGCATCAACCCCGACAGCATCACACTCATATACGGCGAACCCGAAACAGGCAAATCCACCTTAGCGATGCAATGCGCCGTTAACTGCGCGGTCCAAGCAGGCGGAAAAATCCTCTACATCGACTGCGATAACACATTCTCAACCGAGCGACTCGCAACGATCGCAGGCTGGGACTTCGAAGCCGTTGCGGAACGCATCGTGCTCTTCAAACCCAAAGACTTCCGCGAACAAACCGCGCTTTTAGACCACATAGAAAACTACCTTGACAATGTTAAGCTCATCGTAATTGACACCGTAACCTCGCTTTACAGCGCAAGAGCCGCGGAGTCACCTAAGGCGTTTAGCACAAACCGAGAATTAAACCGCCAACTCGCGCTACTCGCTGAGCAAGTTAAAGTCAAAAAGATACCGCTTATCATGACAAGCCAAGTGCGCAGCGTAATAAGCGATCAATCATCAACTGTTCGCCCAGTCGCCACCCGGGTATTGCAGTTCTGGGCTGACAACATAATCTTCCTTAAACCCACAGAGTTACCCCAAACAGTCAGAGTAATAGTTGAGAAACCCGTATCCACCGCTTCTGCAGCGCAGGCAGTGTGCTACGTACTTATAGGGGAAACTGGATTAAGAGATACACAACTCCTCTAAAAACCGGTTGAACACAATCGATGGATATCGCCCTGATAATCGCTCAAGCTCTCATATTCATTTTCCCAGCTTACTGCGCCAACGGGACACCAGTGCTTGCAGGCGGCGGAACAAAGATGGATTTCGGCCGAAACTTTGTCGATGGTAAACGCATCTTTGGCAACAACAAGACTTTCCGGGGATTTTTTTTCGGTTGGGGCGTGGGTTTGCTTGTCGGTTTAATCGAGGGTTTTGTTTTCGGTTTCGATAGGGTTCCAGTAATTTTCAGTCTAATAGTTCCTCTTGGGGCACTGCTGGGTGACCTGCTGGGTGCATTCATAAAGCGCAGGCTGGATATTGCTCCGGGCGGGTTGCTGCCGGTTGTGGATCAACTGGACTTTGTAATCGGAGCAGTTGTGTTCGCTGTTCCGTTGGCTCTCTCAGGTGTGATTGTGTTGAGTTGGGAAGTGGCGGTTACGGTGTTGTTGATTACGCCGCCTATACATTTGCTTACCAACTATGGCGCGTACAAGCTGAAGCTCAAGAAGCACCCGTGGTAAACTGAGTTCTTTTCTTTTTTGCAGCGTAAAAGATAGCTTATATGCCGTAAGTTAGGTAGACTTAAAACGGAAAAATTAGCCATAAAACAAAAAATTAAAAGAAGCTAAATTTTGTTTAGCTTTTACGCGCCTTTGATGCTGATTGAGCCCTCGAGGAATATGTATGAGAGCAGCACGAAGGCGACGCCGACGATCATCAGCATGTATGCCTGACGTGGCTTATACGCGCTTTTAGTGCTCTGGTACATAGCGAGTAACCCGAAGAAACCTAACGCGTAGAGCGCGACTGATATGATTGTGTCGCCGATGAATTGGTTGCTGATGTCCGGGTATAGGAAGTAGAATGTACTTCCAGTGTAGTATGACGGCAGGATATCTCCCTGTACAATCCCGATCGAGGTGAAGACGCCGCCTCCGAAGAGGAAAATCGCGTAAGCCATACCGATTACTGTGATAACTGAAATTGTGGGGGTGTTGGTTGCTGCTTTGCGGAACCATCTGCTAAGTGAGAATGAGACGTCTTCAGATCTTTTCTTAATTTTACCGGACATTACTGTTCCTCTTCCTCAATTATGTGCTTTGCTACTTCTTTAGCCCATGATCCAGTTAATGAATTTTTCTGAATCTGCCCTAGATATTCGCTCCACGTGACCTCAGATGCCTTCAGCCAAACCTTGTACTTCTCCACTATATTCTGGTACGCTTTAAGGTGCAGTTGACAGTATCCCTTATCCTGTGCTTCTCGGCTGCAGATTTTGCACTTCAACTTTTAGCTGCCACTCCTTTACTGCTGCATTTCGGGTTAATACAGATGCGCCAGGGCTTTTTTCCCTTCACGTAGATTGAGACAACTGGGGCACCACAGCTTGCACAGGACTTCGATAGCGGTTTTATTGTCCCCATCTGCGGAAGCGGGTACGTGACGCTGCATTTGGCTTTAGCGAAGTTACTGCATCCGACGAAGCGTTTGCCACTGGCCTTCGAAGTAATAACTACGAGTTGGCCTTTGCAGTTCGGGCAGGTTCCGACGCCCTTATGTTCGGGTTTACTGCGCTGGACCGCCTGAGTTAACTGTGCTCCCACAGCATACTCTTTACTTTTCAACTCAGATGTAACCACCTTAAGCCGCTCCATCGCGTCCGCCAGAACTGTGTACTTCGTCTCTTTACCCCTCTGTATAGCTTCCATTTTCTCCTCAAGTGAGCGTGTCATATCCGGGGACACCACCGTGGGACAGTACTTCTCAAGCACCTCAGTCACCTCAAAGCCCAGGTCGCTTACTGATAGTTTGTCTGTTCCCATCAGGTACTTTCGCTCCTGAAGAGTCTCGATTATGGCGGCGCGGGTGGCTTTAGTGCCGATTTCCTCCTTCTCCATTTTAAGCAGTAAGCTACGCGGATTGTAACGTGGAGGCGGCTGAGTGAAATTCTGCTTCGACGTAACCTTCTTCACATCAACCGCTTGACCTTCATACAGCTGGGGCAGAACGTCGTCTTTAACCTGTACATATGGCCTGTAGAGGTGGAACCAGCCTTCGAGCAGTGTTCTTGAAGCGGTAAAGTGGAATGCGTAGCCGTTGAGGTTGACTGTTACGGTGACGTTTTGACGTATGGCGGGGTCGCCGAAGACCGCGAAGAACCGTTTGACTACGAGGTCAAAGACACTTTTTGATTGAGCATCTAGGGGTTTCTGCGGTAGATTTCCCGTTGGGTAAATAGCTGGGTGTGCTGAATCCTCTTTTTTGCCCTCGTTCGGCTTTAAATTCGCCTTAGCCAGGAGTTCGGCTGTGTGTTTAGTGTAAGCTGGGTCTCTGCTGAGGCTCTTTAGTATGTCCTGATAGCCTATTGACGGCGGCAGTTTCTGGCTGCTTGTTCTGGGGTAAGAAATCAAAGCGTCCACGTAGAGGCGTTGCAGAATCTGCGAGGTGCGCAGAGGCGTTAAGTGGAAGAGTTTGTAGGCTTCACTCTGGAGCGCGCCTAAATCAAACGGCGACGGCGGGTTAACCAGCACGTCGGTTTGGTCGATTTTCTCTATTTTACCCTTCTTGGTTTTGCAGGCTTCCTTTACTTTATTTGCCTCTGCAAGTGTCTCAAAGGTTTTCTCAAAAGTTACATCTACAATGAAATCTCCGATTGCAATCTTAGCGGTTAGTGTCCAGTAGGGCGTGGGCACGAAGGCTTGGATCTCTTTCTCCCGCTCCTCTAAGAACCGCAGGGTTGGCCCCTGAACTCTGCCTGTGCTAAGCGTGGTGTATTGGCCGCTGAATTTTTTAGCCGCTTGGGTGAGTGCACGTGAGAGGTTTATGCCGTATAGCCAGTCGACTTCATGGCGTGTCAGCCCTGCCTGCACAACTTCAAAATCGAGCTTGGGCATGAGGTGCCTGTATGCTTCTTGGAGCTCCTTCTCGGTGAGGGTGGAGTACTTCATGCGTTTTGCGATGTTCTGTTTTTCTCCGCAGGCGTACTTCAGAATGCTGTAACCTATTATGCTGCCCTCAATATCGTAGTCGCAGCCGTTGACGAATGCATCAGCGCCTTTAGCTAAGTCAGATATGGCTCGAAGCCAAGTTCTGATTCTTGAAGCTCCCTTTTCAGCAAGGTACTTGGGTACCCACTGGTAGTCGAAAACGGGATAATCACGGGTTCTCTCTTTACTGGTGACAGTGTAGAGGTGCCCCAGTGCAGGTACAACTACTATGTTTCCATCTCGGTAGGCTTCATAGTATGGGACACCGTTAGCGAACGCTTTTTTTGGTTTTCCATAGGCGTCCAGCGCGATTGCTATTCTGTTCGCTGCATCTGGTTTCTCGGTTATTAGAAGGGTATACTTCTGCAACGCTTGATACCTATCTTGAACACTTTGAGATTCGACTATAAATTAAAGCTTTCAGTGTACAACTGGAAAGTTTATTCGAGGTTTTTTAGCAACCAATAAATAAGTCATGAATATGTAACTATCGGGGGTAAATGTGGATGCCGCAACGTGTTATTTGTCATGATTGTCGTCAAGTTTTATATGAGGGTGCGGAGCTTAAGCCGCCTGACGAGATTATTCAGGGCTGTCAAGGTAAATGCCCGAATTGTGGTAGAAAACTTTCGCTTCTGCCATTAGACGTCGCAGTTAAACCTGTGAGTAGACGCAAAAACTAACCTTGTCTATTCCCAGAAGCAGCGGTTTGTGTCACAGTTGAGTTGAGGCTTCAATTCATCGTCTCCACCTTGAATCTGTTGTTTGATTGAGGAGTTTAGCCTTTTCTCATATTTTCCTTGGTTTATAACCTATTTCTCCAAGAGGCTGTCCATATGGAGTATTTTTTAGTCAAAAACCCTCTGATTAAACAATCATAAAAGTTAGAGCCAGATTAGCGAAGTTTTGGAAAGCCATAAATAACGCACCCATGTGTAAAATAGTACCATATAAAACATTGAAGAGATGGCTTAAAGTGGGGGAAACTCTAAACGACCGACTTAGCAAAGGAAGATTTGGCATCTCAGTAAGTCACGGTACAATCTTAGCTTTTGCGGCATTAATTCTGATTCTCGTTATCGCATTCACCATTCGTGTTCTGCCCCTTAGGTGGGAGAACCTCGCTGCAGGTACAGCATACCTCAACGAGTTCGACCCCTATTACCAGATAAGCATCACTAGGCATATGCTTGACAACGGTTTACTGTCACCCTACACAGAGCACTGGATTAACTACATGAAATGGTTCCCTGATGGACTAGATATGTCCAGTTCACTGCCTGCTCTACCAATGACGGCGGCAGTACTATACAGCGTTGTCTCAGTATTCGGTCAAGTAGACCTGATGACTTTCTGCTCTATACTCCCAGCAGTAATAGCTGCATTATCCTGCTTCATCATGTACTTTATAGGTAAAGACTTCGGCGGCAGAGCAGTCGGTTTATTCTCTGCATTATTCCTCGCGTTAGCGCCATCTTATCTGCAAAGAAGCTCGCTTGGCTTCTTCGATACAGAAGTGGCAGGTGTACTCGGTTTAGTATTGTTCCTGTTCTTCTTCATGCGCTGCATGGATGGTAACCGCTCCCTCAAGACCTCGTTAATTTACGCGGTAGGCGCAGGTTTGTCTCTAGCTTACTTCATCGCAGGCTGGGGTGCAGCGTACTATGTCCTTGACTTGGCCGCACTCTTCGTATTTGTCTTGGTACTTCTCAAGCGGTATACCCCACGGATGCTGGTAAACTATAGCATCATCATGGGCATTGGCTTAATGATAGGCACCAAAGTACCCTACATCGGACTCGATTACTTAACATCCGGCGCGGTACTCCCAGTAGGCGCAGTATTCATTGTACTATTAGTCGCAGAGCTCATGCGCAACAACATCACAATAAAAAACAAACTAACCCTGATCGTAGCCGCACTAGTCATCATAATCGGAGCATTCGTTGCTCTATGGCTGACCGGCTCACTTGCAGACATCGCAGGCAAATTCGTCACGGTAATCAACCCATTCATCAGAGCTGCTTCGCCACTGATCGATTCAGTAGCTGAACAGAGGATCTCTGCATGGGGCAACCTCTACCTTGAATTCGGTGTGACGATCCTGTTCTTCCTAGTCGGCATGTTCTTCACACTACGCAACCCGACGAACAGGAACGTGTTCCTGCTGCTCTTCTCAGTGACAGGCCTATACTTTGCCTCGTCAATGATCAGACTGCTAGTAATCTTCGCTCCAGCATTCGCAGTGGTTGCAGCAATAGGCATAATGGGCTGCGTCAAACCATTCTTTG
>Ga0123335_1000645_pt1 | contig 59543 bp, 49 predicted proteins | sample BiotimSIPDNA_2_FD_89707 | JGI IMG/M metagenome (GOLD analysis project Ga0123335, IMG submission 89707) | Anaerobic biogas reactor microbial communites from Washington, USA - Biogas_R2 time_0 SIP DNA | ecosystem: Engineered > Bioreactor > Anaerobic > Unclassified | place: Washington, USA... | reverse complement strand
CCTATGGCAATACCCAGTATTATGAGTATTGTCTGGCTTATATTCGAAGAAAGGAATCTGCCTGCTATCTTAAGTCCCAATTTCATAAAGAAACTCCTTCCTTCCCAATATTTAATATATCTTCATATGTTCTGGCATAAAAATCCGCACCGACCTGCTTAAGTTTGTTTTCCTCATCACCGACAAAAGCATAACCTCCAACAACTATCTTAAGATCATAACTGACTGCCTTCTTAAGCTCTTCGACCATGCGTTTTGCAGCAACCAGATGAAAATAATTACTCACGCTTATTGCAACGACTGAAGGCTGTACAGAATGAACTGCATTATAGAAATCACGATATGGAGTATTGCTTCCCACAAATACAGTGTCATATCCGCTTATTGTAAAAAAGTCTGCAACCATTCTGGCACCTAGATCATGGTATTCATCAGGAGGGCACAATACAGCAGCAATACCTTTATCAGAATTTTTTAGCTGATTTCTCTTCTCTATTACATAAGGATATGCACATTCCACAATAGTCCTGACAATGCCGGTTTTGACATGTTCTTTCCAGATGCATATCTTTCTGTCTTCAAGGTCACATTGTATATTATTGAGAAGAGGCGTCAGTATTCTGCTATATAGGGTAATGACATCAATTTCTTTTGACTCGAGCTTTGAGATGATATATGTTACGGCCTTTTCTTTATTTTCCTCATCAAAATAAACCTTAAATTCCTGCAGGATCTTATCCATAATCCCTCCTTCTGCCAAAAGGCATGGTTTTTACTTACCTGTTAATTATATCAATTGCCGATTGGAGTTAAAAGAAGATTATTTTGCATTAAAGCCTTTATTAAGGCTGTTTTCAGTAATAAAGTCACTGAAATAATAAGTATTTAATCTTTATCGCTTGTAAATTCCCACTGGTCATTGCCAGTCTTCACATATGTGCCTGCTCCATGAATCTGATACTGTTCATAAAAAGACATGCTGCCGGCAGAATTCTCCTGTATCTCTACATCTGATCCTATGGTAATGGTATGCAGGCTGCCATTGCCTGTGAAAACATTCTCTCCAAGATACATAAGATTCGCTGGCAGGCTTATGGTTTCCATATTAGTACTATCTGCGAAAGCATAATTCTCTATACGTGTCACAGTTGGAGGGATATATGCTGTATAAAGCGGGCTTTTGTAAAATGCTTTCTCACCGATTATCATCGTGCCATGAGGTATATAGTATTCTGATCTTATGAATCCGACAGGAAAATACACAAGATCCTTCTTACCTGCTTTGAACAGCACTCCATTAAAGGACTCATATATCCGGTTATCGAAATCTACCTCTATTTTTGTTAATGCCGGGCACTCAGTAAAAGCCGTAGGACTTATATACACAGCTGATTTTGGAATATACACCTCTCTTAATGTAGAGCAATTATAGAAAGATTCATCTTTAAGTTCTGTAATACCATCAGATATCTCCACGCTTATCATACTTGAGTTATCACTAAAAGCCCTGTTCCCTATTGCAGTCACTGAATTTCCGTCTATCGACCTGGGAACTACAAGTTTTCTAGCATTTGTCGTACATGCTGTAATTGTTTCATTTAATACAGTATAATCAACTTTTGTCTCATAGGTTATTATTGCATACAGCAGGGCAGCTGCGCACAAGATAAGTACAATAAGTGTTACCAATTTAAGATACTTCATTCAAGAACCTTGTATAATGCATATGCATCATATTCCCTTTCATCCGTTAGATTATAACATAAAGCGCTATAAAAAAGATAAGCCTGAAAGACTTATCTTTATAAAATGCACTTATTTCTGTTATTCTTCTTTATCATCAGACACAAGGGCTGGTTCTGTAACAGAAGTTTCAGTACTCTCTTCTTCCTCTGTAAATTTCTTTGGTAAAGTGACTGTAACAACTACACTGTCTGGCGGGGTTATCAGCTCTATTTTTTTGTCTTTTGATATTTCAAGGTCTTCTACTGTCAACACTTCGCCAGGCTTCATTTTTGAGACATCCACTTCAACGCGGTCTACAAGATCAGCAGGAAGAGCACTGTATGCTATATCATCAAGCATATGCATTACCACTCCTTCTCTTACTTTTTCCTTGCCTGTTACCATTACTTTAGCTACACTCTTTATTTTTTCCCCTGCTACCAAAGCCTGAAAGCTCAGATGCTCCAGCTTATAAGCTCCGGGAGTGTATGTAGCTTCTTTTAGTATGGCCAGATGCTTATCTTTCTCTATTTCCAATTCTACTTTTGAGCCGATGAAATTCGATTGAAGGAATTTCTGGGCTTCATGTACGGGAAGCTGCATGGAAACTGATTCTTTAAGATGCTTGCCATAAAGCACCGCTGGGACTATGCCCTGATTTCTAAGTTGTCTTCCCTTTGAGTTCTTTTCACGTTTTTCCAATTTTAATGTAAACATGATATCTCCTTTCAAGGTTAGTTATCAGCTGTGCCGTGTGATTCCTATATTAAATTGTTTGAAAAAAGCATTTAAACCATTTCGGCAATTAAGTATTTAATGCTAAAAAACATAAAATACATTATCAGCTTAAAGACTATTTTACCATAAATTTGCAATTAAAGCAAATGGAAAACAGCATTAAAAATATAAAGATATCAGACCATCAGATCGCTATCTCATACATAGGGCAGGCAGGATTCATAATTAGATACAGGGCTTTCTACATATCAACCGATCCATATCTGTCATATTATGTGGATGAACACTGCAGTAATGATGACACTTTGTGGATTAGGAATTACCCGCCTCCTATAACCCCGGAAGAACGGGATTTCATTAATGTTATAATATGCACACATGCTCATTACGACCACATGGATCCAGATACAATAGCCAGAATATTCAAAATGAATAAAAAAGTAAAATACATTACCCCTCATCCTGCTGTTGTACAGCTTATAGTAATAGGAATATTCAGGAAGCTATAGATTTAGCCGTAAAATCCGGTATAAAACTAATTATACCGATGCATTTCGATCTGTATGACATAAATGGAGCAGATATAAATAAATTTAAAGCAACAGTACAAACAGTAAACCCTGAACAAGCTTATCATGTATTCCAGCCCAATGAGACATATATAATATAAACTGCAGTGAAGATAATGTTTGTCCTTGAACCGCATATCCTAAGTGGAATATAATTAAAATAATAATTATAAAGGCTGGCATTAAAATGATTGAGCATATAAAAAACTACATTATCCAACCAGATTTCAATATTGATATTCTGTGGTCACTTGAGAAGGCAGAGGAAGCGTTAACAAGTATCCCTCTCTCTCTTTGCGATGTAATATCCCCAATGGGTGAAGCTCACAAAAATGAATACTACTCAAATGGGGATTACTGGTGGCCAGACCCATCAAAAAAGGATGGTTTGCCATACATAAGACGTGATGGGGAAAGCAACCCGGATAATTTTGCTTATCACAGGTATGCCCTGCGAAAGACCAGAACTATGATTGCTCATCTTGCAAGAGCATATATGCATACAAAGGATGAAAAATATGCCCAAAAAGCAGTAGAATTGTTAAAAGTGTTTTTTATTAATAAAAATACAAAGATGGAACCACATCTTCTTTACGCCCAGGCTATTCCAGGCCTATACTCAGGACGAGGAATAGGAATAATTGATACCCTTCATCTTACCGATATTCCTTTTGCTGTAAACACACTAAAAGAAAGCAAATCTCTTACAAAACCGTTATATGATTCTTTAGTTGACTGGTTTTCAAAGTATCTTGAATGGATGACCTCTCATCAGTATGGGATAGATGAATCCAATGAACCGAACAACCATAGCATCTGTTATTATGTTCAGGTTGCTGTCTTCTCAAGATTTACAGACAATACTAAGATGCTGGAGCACTGTAAAGAGATGTTTGTAAAAAAGGTTTTTGTTCAGATGAACAATAGTGGCGGTTTCGATAAGGAGCTTAATAGAACCAAGCCATATGCATACTCGCTCATGGTTCTGGACAATTACATAATATTGTGTCATCTGCTTTCAGATAAGAAAGATGACTTCTGGCAATACCAGGGGAAATACGGCCAGGGAGCGCAAAAAGCAGTGGAGTTCATGCTCCCATATATACTGGATAAAAGCTCCTGGCCTTATAGCAGAGATGTCATGTATTATGATGACTATCCTTCAAGAATGTCTTTTATGATATTTGCAGGTTATGTTTTAGGAATAAAAGAACTGATAGATATCTATCAGTCTTTACCTTGTGAATCATATGTTGATGAAGTCCGGCGTAATACTACAATCCGTCAGCCGTTTTTGTGGCTATAAATCAATAATGCCTGAAAAGGGCTTCTTCCATTGTATCTGCAGTTACCTCATATGTTCTTCCGTCTATTATCTTCAGATACGGTTTGGCATATGGATTCGGTACTGCATTCCTTTCCACAACCTCTACTCTGAATGTAATCGGTTTATCATAAACCAGTGGTTTCATGCTCTTTAGTTTTCCATATGCTTCTTTAGTTTTTTCTGCTAAAAGTGCATAAGCCTGTTTCATAGGAGGTATCATTACTCCGTAAAGAGCTGTGCTCTTCTTGACTTCACAGGTTACTGTCCAAGGAAGCAGTTTTTTTGCTTCGCGACAAGCATAATCATCTCCTGTAACCATTATTACCGGTTTATTGAAATCACCTGCTATACCCGAATCAATTGCTATCTCTCCTGCAGGCATACCATTTATCCAGTAATTCTGAATCCTTGCAGAACTCATGGAATGCTCCAGTACGGCTCCTCTTGTTCCTGCCATTGCATGATAACCCAGTAAGATAACGCCGTCACAGTCATCTATTCCTATGAATCTGTCTTTTCCTGTATTTCCGATTATATATCTGTAAGCTTTATCAGAAAGCTTATCCCAAATTACGTTATTGCCGCCTCCATGAGCGTCGCGGACATAAATCCTGTCAGCCCCTGCTTCTTTGAGTGCTTCCACGACCACATTGACTTCCCTGGTCATATATTCACGGCATTCATTATAGCGTGAACCGTCTGAATTAACCTGCTCTTTATCAAATATCCCGCATAAGCCTTCAGCATCTGTCATAACATAAATATTCATGATTTCCCTCCTGTTAAAATGATACCACGAAAATCAACCTATGGACAAATTATCTCATTCCATATATGCAGATGGCAATATGTAATCAGTTATAATAGCACGTGTCATGGGCTTGACAGTCGGTGATATCAATCTGTCGCAAGTTATGACTATAACCATATCCAGTTCAGGTATCACCATTATAATCTGCCCGCCTGAACCATATGCCTGAAATATGGAATAGGTCTTGCTGTTTACTGTATCAGAAATCTTCTCAATCCAGAAGAGATAACCGTAATCCTGTGTATCATTAGCTTTTATATGGCTCTTTAGGGAATCCTCTATCCATTCTGCGGGTATGACCTGTTCATTGTCCCACAGGCCATTATTCAGATATAGATATCCGAACCTTGCCATATCCTGTGATGTAAGACATAGTCCAGAGCCTCCTCCGTTACTGCCCTGTTTATCACTCTGCCAGTATGTGACATTCATGCCTATCTTTTCAAACAGGTTCTCTTTTGCAAAATCCATTACACTCATCCCGGAAACATTAGCTATTACTGAACTTAACAGCTGGGTAAGCCCTGTGTTATATACAAATACCTCTCCAGGAGAATTAACAAGCGGTTTTGCCAGAGCGGCTTTTAACCAGTCATCACTATAGAAAAAAGATGTGTAATTGTTGTCTATACTCTCAAGACCTCCCGTCATAGTCAGTACTTGTTTTATTGTTATATCCTTCTTTCTCTCATCATCTATATATTCAGAGAATTCCGGTATATACTCAGCCACCTTGTCATCGATACTTGATATCAATCCTTTTTCTATAGCTATCCCGGTTAATGCAGACATAAAGCTTTTTGTCACCGAATAGGTATCCTTAATTTTGGTTTCATTATTTAATTTATAGTACTTTTCATATACCAGATACCCTTCTTTAACAACCAGCATGCTTTCAATATTTGGGTAAGCCTTCTTTATCCTCTTGTCAGCCTTATCAAGCATTTCTGATGACATGCCAAGTTCTTCAGGGTAAGCTCTCGTCCATTCCTCTGTAGGAAAGGGTGCTTTCTCGGTTATCCGGTTATATGTCTTTTTTGAACACCCGGTAATATTAAACATAAGCAGTAAGCATAACATTATAACTAAAATTGTCCTGGCTTTCATTTTCTATCCTTTCCGAATACATAATAATCGCATATTGAAGAGCTACATTTCACTTTTTTAACATATTTTACAATTTAAGAGTATATTGTCTCTCAATTAGTGTCAATGTGTTTATTGTTGCAAATACCTGGAAAATTATGATATTGTTCAGAATAGTTTGATTTTTTCCACTAATAGTAGTAACCTTAAGATAGTTAGCATGATCAGTAAAGGATGTATTTTAAAATGAAACTTCTAGTATTAGTTCTTAATAACAAAGAATGTGTCAGTAAGATACTTAGAGAAATGCTGCTTAACAACATAGGCGGTGCAACGATTCTTGAATCTACAGGCATGTTAAAAACAATTAACGAGCAGAGTATTGAACCTCCTCCGATTTTTGGGTCTCTTCGTCAGTTTATAACACCGACCGGAAACACAAACAAAACATTGTTTATGGTTCTTGAAGATGAAAAGGTTGAAGCAGTGTGCGAGATAGTGCGTAAATGTACAGGAGGACTGAATGCTCCTAATACAGGCATTATGTTTACAGTACCAATACTGACTGCAGAAGGGATTATTTAATATAATAAATGAATATATTATTAAGTTTAAGCCTGGCAATGATTATCGGGCTTATAATGACAAGGTTAATGAAATTACTCGGATTACCAAATGTTACTGCATATATTGTTGCAGGTCTTCTTGTTGGTCCATTTTGCTTTAAGCTGATACCATCTGATCTTCTTGAAGGATTTGAAATAATTACAACAGTCGCTCTGGGTTTTATCGCCTTTTCCATAGGAGGCGAATTCAAACTCAATCACATGAAATCCATAGGCAGGAATGTATTGGTAATAACCTTTATGCAAGCTTTTATCACTACAATTCTTGTTGATGCTGTACTGTTAATATTTGGATTTGATGTACCTATTGCAATAACTTTGGGAGCAATAGCCGCTGCAACTGCTCCTGCCGCCACATTAATGGTTGTCAGACAATACAATGCCAAAGGACCAGTTACTGACACATTGCTGCCTGTTGTAGCCGGAGATGATGCAATAGGATTGATTATTTTTTCTCTTTCACTATCTATAGCAAGAGCATTATCAATGAAGGAATCCCTGACTTTTACAAATGCTTTTTTAAATCCTCTATGGGAAATATTCCTGTCTCTGATTGTGGGAGCAATAATCGGATTTTTATTATCTTTATCAATGAAGCTATTTAAATCACGTGCTAATCGGATAAGTCTTATAATAGCATCGATTTTCGGTTGCGTGGCTTTATCTCAGCTTTTCAATCTTTCATCGCTTCTTGCATGCATGATGATTGGAGCTATGTATGCGAATATCTGTCATGATATAGAACCAGTTATGGAATCATATGACAGATGGACTCCTCCATTGTTTCTTCTTTTCTTTGTAATATCCGGAGCTGAACTGGATATTTCTTTAATTATTTCAGTCGGTGCAATGGGAATTATATATTTGATTACCCGTTCTTTAGGCAAGTATTTAGGCGCAATGATTGGTGCCCATATAGTTAATGCAGATAAAAATATTAAGAAGTATTTAGGTCTTACTCTTTTGCCTCAGGCTGGTGTTGCTGTTGGTATGGCACAGATAGCTATAACAGCTCTTCCGGCTTACGGTGCATCTATAAGGACGATTGTCTTATGCGCAACTCTTATTTACGAACTTATCGGCCCTATAATCACCAAAGCCGCATTAACTAAAGCTGGTGAAATTACTAATGTAAAACCATTAAAAGCGAAGAAGATATAGGTACTTATTCTAGTATTTTATTGATAACTGATTTTAATTGTTGACATTTTAGTAATACAGAATTAAACTATCTCTAACAAAATTTGTTGAAAGGACAGGATATGGACTGCTTGGTTATCAAAACTATATATGGATCAATGCGAATGATGTGCCGAATGCTTCATGACCTGTGGCCTTTATCATCGTATTCTTAGAAGTCAGTAAAAAAGGATATTCAAGGTGTGGACCATAAGGTTTACACCTTTTTTATATATAAAAAAACCAAGAAGGAGGAGTATGACAGTAAGAAACTGCACATGCAAATATATAAATGAACATATTAATAGGAGGAGCATGGCCTTACGCAAACGGGCCATTACACATCGGTCATATAGCAGGACTTTTACCGGGTGACATACTTGCAAGATACTACAGAGCAAAAGGGGACACTGTTTTTTATGTCTCCGGTACCGACTGCCATGGAACGCCTATATGTATAAAAGCAAAGAAGGAAAACAAATCACCTCAGGAAATCTGCGATGAGTATCATAATGAATTTACAGATGTATTCAACAGGTTGGGATTCAGTTATGACCTATATGGGAAGACTGCTGAACAATGGCATAAGGATTTTGTTACAGAATTTCATAAGCAGCTGTATCAAAGCAAATATGTATATGAGAAAGATTCACCGCAGGCTTACTGCAATCATTGTGAAAAACCATTAACTGACCGACTGGTTACAGGTATCTGTCCTGTTTGCGGTAATGAGACAAATGGCGAGCAGTGCGATGCATGCGGTAATGTTACAGATGCAGGCAATCTAAAAGAAGCAAAGTGCTCGGAATGCGGAAATCCGGTAAGTTACTATAACGCAAAGCATCTGTATATTGCGATATCGAAACTGGAAGAACAATTGAAGGATTATCTTAACAAGCATAATGACTGGCGTAATAACGCTATAGCTTTTACCAAAAGATATATTGATGAAGGACTGAGGGACAGGGCTATAACGAGGGATCTGGAATGGGGTATCAAAGTACCGAAAGAAGGATATGAGGATAAAAGGATATATATCTGGGCGGAGAATGTATTGGGATATCTGTCTGCAAGTAAAGTGCTTTGCGATAAGAGAAATATCCCATTTGATGATTTATGGAAGAACGACTCACGTCATTACTACGTTCATGGTAAAGACAACATACCTTTTCATACTATAATCCTTCCTTCGCTGCTTCTTGCTCACAATCAAGGTTATCATCTGCCTGACGACATTATATCGAATGAACATCTTACTCTTGAAGGCAGAAAGATATCCACCAGTAAAAACTGGGCTATATGGGCAAAAGATATTGTTAAAGAGTATAGTCCCGATACAATAAGATTCTTCCTTGTTGCAAATGGTCCGGAAAAAAGAGATACCGATTTCACATGGTCCGAATTTGCCGAAAGAAACAACTCGGAACTCTTAGGTATATATGGCAACTTTGTAAACAGGACACTGTTGTTTATAAAGAAATATCAATATAACATAGTGCCAAAAGGTATTGCAGATGAAGAGATCCAAAAAATAATTAATGATACATACGCAAATGCAGGTAAAAATATAGAAAACGGCAGACTAAAAGAAGCTTTGCAGGAAGTAATAAGTTTAGTCAGATATGGAAACAAATATTATGACACCAAGGAACCATGGAAAACCAGAACCAGCAACATTGAAGACTGCGACAACACAATATTCAACTGTACTCAGATAATTGCGAACGCGGCTGTCCTTTTTAGGCCTTTTATACCTTTTTCTTCTGATAAGGTCCTTTCCTGGCTGGATTTATCATATGATTGGGAGATAAAAAAAGTAAAGGAAGGGTATACCCTTCCTGAAATATCTATACTTTTTGAACGGATAACTATTCCCTCGCAGCCTCAGCCATAGCTAGAATATTTTCTGCCGGAACATTAGGCAGTATTTCTTCATGGCTTGGGGATATGACTATATTCGGACCCAAAATTGATCTTACTCTTCTTACCTCATCTTTTATCTGTGCAGGTGTGGCATTAACAAAGAAAGTCTGAGCATCAATACCTCCTAAGAAAGCCAGGTCATTCTTGTATACGGATAAATCTTTCGCACTCATTCCTGTAGCCTGTGCCTGTATGGGATGAAGGACGTTCACTCCTGCATCAATAAGGTCAGGAATAATCCTGTATATGGAACCGCACGAGTGCAGCATTATAATCTTGTTATACTTCTTTCCGACCTGTATCAGTCTTTTAAAAGAAGGCATTACAAATTTCCTGAACATTTCCGGTGACAAGAAAAGATCAAGCTGAGTACCGAAATCATTACCGAAAAACATAGCATCTGCCCTGTCTCCTAATCCTTTAAAGAACAGGTCATTAGCCTCAATAAAGTAATCCACAATTCTTTCAGTAACAGCTTCTACTATCATTGGATTCTCATACATCTTTATAAAGTAGTTTTCCATACCGAAGAAGTCAGCAACAAGATGAAAGAAATGGCTCCACATTCCTGTAAAAACCATTTTATCCTGGAATTTATCTATCTGAGCATATATGTCAGTAAAATCACAATACTTGGCATCCGGCCATGGATACTTTTCTATATCAGCAAGACTCTCAGCTTCTGCAAAACAGCCTTCTGCGCTTAAAGTCTCTCTTTTCATATTCCATGAAGGATTGAAATCTGCAAGACCCTCTGGATGCTTATAGCCTGAATTTGCCATAAACCATCTGCAGTCATCATTAAGGTACTGATAAATCGCTTCCCTAGTCGGTTCGATGTTCCACTTTTGTGCATAAATAGGAACTGTCTTATCATTGGGATGCCCAGTCCACATAGCTCCGGCACCATCACTTTTACGTAGAAATATCTTCTTAACTTTTTCTCTTGAATTCATAAATACTCCTTACCCCAACAGGCTTATTATACATCAAACAAAAAATACTGAATATATATTTAGTATTTATGGAAAATTCTGAATATTTGTATATAATAGAATATGAATCAAATACACAGAATTTTTGAGGTTAAGTATGAAGAAAAACCGTTTTCTATATGCATTTGTATTTATAACAATAACACTGTCAGTCTTTTTGTGTTCCTGTGAGAGCAACACTCCAATTGAATATGAGACAGTCTCTCCCACACTATCCCCAACCTCATCTCCTATCCCCTCTGAATCCATAGAGCCTACCAAGACCGATCCTCCTACTATTACCCCATCACCATCAATTACGCCTGAACCTTCGCAACCACCTACAAGACCTTCAGAATATACCGATCCGGAATATTTCGTTTTTGATGAAATAAACGGTGTAATACTGGATTACAACATGGAAGGCGGAATATATGTAAATATACCTGAAACTATAAATGGTAAAGAAGTAAAATCGATTGGATGGAGAGCATTTTACGGTAAACGCCTATATGGTATCATATTGCCTGACACAGTAACATATATTAGCGATTATGCTTTTTATAACAGTGGTATTGTTGAAGCTGATATAGGAAATGGCGTAGAGTACATTGGCAAATATGCATTTTATAATAACTGGAAGAATTATATAATGACCAGACAAGATAAACCGGATATGCACTTCAGATCTGATGGTATTGTGCATATCAAACTTTCTGACAGTTTAAAATACATAGGTGAGTATGCATTTTATAAAAACTCTATTGCTGGCATAAAATTACCTGAAGATCTGGAATTTATCGGTCCGAATGCTTTTTCAAATAATAACCTGTATTTAGTAGAAATACCCGACAGCGTGAATTACATAGGAAAAGATGCATTTTCAGGACTTGCCGAGGATAAGATAAAACTGGGTACAGGTTATACATATTATCTTTCTATAGATAATGACACGATAACCGGACATATTGCATCACCTTCAGCCACTCTTGTAATCCCAAGCATTCCCGGAGTCAACAAGATAAAATCTGAAGCTTTCTATGATTACGCAGACATAACAAAAGTAGTAATAGATGAAGGAATTGAATATATAGGGACAAATGCTTTCAAGCCAATCAACTGGCGTGCTCCAAAAAGAACTGTTACTCTGCCTAAAAGTATTAAATATGTAAGTCAGAGAGCATTCTCTTTTTATGATGATCATATTTTTAATACAATTGACCCAAGCCAGCTTAACAAGATTGACTTTGCCGATAAATCCTCATCAAATCCTCTGTATGACTTCCCTCAAAACAGAAGCGAGATTGTATCTGAGAATATAACGCAGACACTTGTTTTCGCGGAAATCAATCCCGTAAAAGATTGGGTTCAAAGATATGTCTGTGCTAAGTACAAGGATAAAGATATATTATCCTGTGAAGTAAGTTATTCATATCTCTCTGATGCAAGCAATATTACAGATATCCATTCATGTGACAGTTATGTTTTAAAAGCTACAATGTTCGAAATATCACTGAAGACAAACACTGATATCGAAGGAATAGCCAAGAACGAATCTGGTTATTACTATTTACAAATACAAGCAATCTATGCAGAAGACAAAATAAATAATCAGCTCACTTTATGTGGGTTCTTAAATCAGCAGGAATTATTAACAAGCAGAGAAGCTTTGTATGAATACATAAAGGAAGATGGAAGATTTACACTAAATGAGTATATACTAAGTAAAAAACTTTCACAGATTGAGGAAAATATCGAAACAAATGACCTTTCTAACTGCTCTGTTATTAAGGAGCTTACCAAGGGTGTTGCCTACAATCAAGAATCCTACAGTAGTTATGAAACATATCTGCCATCAGGAGAGGATTGCGTAATATTCTATGTTCACGATCCTATAAACAAGCTATATAAGGTTAACTACAAAACAAATGAAATAGTATGGGAAAAAAGTTATGACATTAGCCACACAAGAGGACTTGAGTACACGGACCGTTTCCCAAATGAACATAATGATGTCTTTGAGTTCAAATACTATATAGGGAACTACGAACTTCATACAGACTATATTGATACTGACGGCAAAGTAGTAGTCTTAGATGCTTCTGAATTTTATCAGGAGGACTTAATATCGGGTACCGACTGGAAGGTTATATCCGATAATGGAAATATTTATCTTGAAGACACAAAAACTCAGAGAAAATCCATTATTGCAAATCATGTGGAGAATACAAGCCAGTATTTTACGGAAAGCAAATTTGTAAAAGCAATCAATAGCAATCAGATCATAATAGAGTCTTCCTTTTCAGGAGAAGGATCTCTTCATAGCTGGTATTTCATATACAATATTGATACCGGTTATCTTGAACAACTTCTAGTAAATAGTTTTGATTACTATCTCATTACCAATAGAAATGATGCTTATGTAAACAAAATAATTAACGATTACTATAATACTGAAACATTACGAATTTACAACTCTTCAGACCACACGACTACCGATATACGACGCTGGACTGATGACTTTATCTGTATTAACGCTCATGCAGTATCTAAAGACGGCAGATACCTTGCTCTTCTGACCACGGACAGTTTTACAATAGATGGTTGGACAACAACATACGCAAATACCGGAATTATAATCATTGATCTGGAACATCAAAAGGCATTAGTCCAAGATGAGCTCATCTTGAGTCATGGCAGTTTATCATTTTTAAGTGATAATACTTTGGTTGTAAACGATATGAAGACTATGATGTATATAGATGTGCCGTCAATAGAATAGAAGCCTTATTCGGCTATTATCGATATTCTGTCGGTTATAAGCTTATAAAATTCTGATTTCATATCATCAGGCAGATATGAATCACTACACATTTTAAGGTATGTCTCTTTCAATGTAACAATTTTATTTATCATCTTTTCTGCTGATTTACTTAGTATCCCTGCATTTTCAGCAAGAGCAAGAAAATCTTTCTTTTTTATATTCCGTTTCTTTTCATTAAGGGTAAGCGCAAGCTGGTTCTCATCTTCTGGTAGAATAATATTCACAGGAAGCATATCATATGCAGGTGAAAGAACATATTCCTGGCTATTTGGTGCGGTTTCAATCAATGAAAAGTTCTTCAAATGCATATCTGAATTACCTGCCACATATGAAAATACTATTCTGACAAATAGTTCAGACAGATCCAACCCTGTATTTATAGAATATTTAGAAATTATCTTCGAGCATTGTTCGTATGAGCCATGGTATTTATCCTGTGACAATCGGCCGCTTAATTGACAGAAATCTTCCATTGCATGCATATTAGCTTTAATAGTGTTATTCGGCACAATACGGTCGATACGCCTTGTAATATATGAATAGCTGCTGTTTTCCATCATGAATAGTGCAAATGGAACTGTTTTTATACCTGTTCTTAATGCCATCTGCATGACCAGAAATTCTGCTTCTGGTAAAGAACGATACTCCGGCACCTGAGGTTTCAGAATATATACGGTTGGATAGTTTACAAGCGTTAATCTCGGATTATCACCCTGCGTCAGATGCAACGATAATTTTCTTTGTACACCGGGTACTGTGATCCCGTTATTGATATTTTCATTTGCATACTGCTCTAATACCTCATCAGTTATGTCTATCTTTGGAAGGTTCTTTGAAAAAAAGAATTTCTTAATACACGAATTGTGCCAGAATGAAGTTTTCTCAACAGCTGAGTCATTAGATAAAGGCTTGCCACAACATAAGCAGTTCATTCCTTTACCTCCCTTATACTTACATTTCCTATACAATCTTTACACGCAACTAAAAGTATACCAAACCGGTCATTCATATTGATCTTCCAGTTGCGAGCGACAATATTTAAAAGCCATCCTTCAGGTATCAATCCATCAAAGAATGAAAAGAGAGTTTTTGAAACATATGCTTCTTCCCGTATAGGCATAGTCAGGCTTGCAGCAGAAGTTTCAGTATTCTTTAAATACACTTTATCATATTGAAATGAGTACCCTGTATCAGTTTCTTTCAGGATGCCAGCATATATGTTTTGAATATAGATATAAGCGGTTCTGTATGGATCCTGCATTATTCATCCTTCTTTCCGGGTACTGCTTCCATTCCGAACATAGATAAAGCCTGATTTACTTTATCCATTCTTACTGTTTCTTTTCCATGTTCCAGTTCTCGAACAAACCTAAGACCCAGTCCAGAACGTATTGCAAATTCCTCCTGTGTCAGTCCCGCTTCTCTTCTTTTCTTTTTTATAAACTTACTAATCGCACTCATAGTTGCATATTACACCCGATAGGGTAATAAGTCAACGAAATATTTAATATTTATACCCTTAAGGGTATTACATACCTGCCTTTCCAATATTTACACCCTTTAGGGTATATATTTTGCAATTCTTTCTCTGATTGCCTCAGAGTATGCGTCTTTAAGAATAACTGTACATGATCTTACTGACTCATTAAATGTCATCCTTATTCCATTTTCAGTTAACTGTTGGGATGTGAATATTTCATTATCTAGAATATACTGCCTGTTCTTTTTAAGTTTCGGATAAACTATAAGCTCTTTCTGAAAGGATTTTTCTTCAAACAGCTGAAGTATGACTGTCTTTTCCTCATCATCTGTGTATTGAAGGATCGTAAAACTGTCACTTCTGACAAGAGGAAGACAGACTGAAGCTGCATAGAATTCCCTCAACTTTTTATACTCTTCTATATGCTCTTTCAGCTGTTCTTTAATATAAGGCAGAAGGCTGTCCAGATCGCAGCTTAACCCTATCGGTCCTCCTGATAAGAAACTTTTGACATAGTCAATTCTAACTGTCTCAGCATCCTGCCAGGTAGCACCTTTAACAGTCAATAATCTGTCAGTCCTTTTTCCTGAGGAATAAACCGTCGAAAAACCATCAACGCTTTTAAGTACAGCCCATCTTTCTATTACTGACGGCGGTAAACGAAGCAATGTATTACGTATTATCTTAATATCATCAAAAAGATTCTGATTGTCACTGAACCATACACCATCAAAATATGTGCTCTGGCCTAAATCCATCCTTGTACCTCCGGATGCGCAGTTCTGAATATACATATCCGGATATCTTTTTCTAAGTTTATTGATAAATTCCCTATGCCCGGTATGATAACGGTAAAATGATGAATTTTGGTTGTCATATAGGCAGTCCGCATTGAAATCAAATTTAATAAACTCAATACCATACTTTTCCACAAGGGAACATACCACTTCTGTCATATATTCATTTGCATCTGGATTTGCATAATCCAGGAAATAGTTATGAGCTTCCTTTATAAAATACTCAGGATGATTTCTGACTGCCGGAACATTAGCAAGGGCACGTTCTGCTTCAATCCATAACCCGAATTTCATTCCAAGACTTCTTATATACTCAGCTAATTCCTTTAGTCTTCCAAAAAATGCACCTTTTTCTTTTTCACGATAATCGCCTATTGCTGAGCTCCATGGCTCTATTTCACCGAACCACCCGGCATCAATGACAAAATACTCTGCACCCAACTCGGAAGCAGATCTTGCCTGCGAAGCTATAAGGTCGTAATTAAAGTCATCAAACGCCACGAACCATGTGTTAAATATTACAGGAAGTTTACGTTTCGGATACTCATGGTTGAAGAAATAGTGAAGCTTAGTGCAGCCCATATCTGTTCTACAGTCAAAATCATAAAATAATATAACAGGCATATCTATTGTTTCATGAGGCTTAACTTCCATTCTTAACCTGTCATCAGATATTCCAATTTCCACGACAGCTGCATTGCTTAATAAGGCGTAAGGTCTTAAGGATACGCTTACTTTCCATGCGGAATTCGGTATAAGATGGAAGGCTGTTCCTCTTTCGTTATTACAGTTCCATAATGTAGTAAAAGGAGTACCTCCAGATGTTGTCCTTATACCCTGGTTTGATACTGTTATGGTTCCATCAAGCTTTTTCCAGCTCCCGCTGCTTTCATTATTCCAGCAGCTGTATTGGGTATATACCTCATTATCATTGTTCAATACAGTAAATCTTGAGAAGTATCTGTACAAAAATATATGGCTGTCAGAAGTATTCGTAAATTTATCTCTTCTGACATAAATACCATGTTTTTTCTCTACTGTACAGGTTGCCTGATATGACTTCTCATTTAAAACTGCATTAAAGCCTGATGATGTATTTTTTACTTCAATCTTACCGCTTCCATCAAAAGAACCTGCACTGCAATCTATGTCGAATAAGCCTGAGACTCCTGTCTTACCGCTAAAATCAAATACTGTAGTTAAATCCATAACACTCTCCTCTTTAAATATAACCTTAGATAATTATATATTACAAAGATGGTATATTCATCCCAGTTTTGAGTACATTTGTAAAAGAATCCTGTTGTGAGATATATTCTGTATGCCGCTTGTCTTTAGAGCATAGACCAGAGGACATACTTCTTCCAGAGCAGCAGCCAATGGATATAAATGAGAAATCCATATTTATCCATTATACTTGATAAGTACTTGTACTTGTACAAGTCCACTATAAAATAGCATAATTTTGAAATGTCATAAAATTAGAGTACAAAACATATTGAAATGTCATAAATCCTGTCTGTTAGCAACGTAACTAAATCATTCCCACTCTACATTTACAACAGGTAATTTCTTGTATGTATCTTTTTTCCTCAGAATAGCAAGGGCTCGTCCCTGGTACAGATGAGTTTCTTTTGACAGGTATGATTCGTCTGTTTTGGTTCTGGCAGAACCCAACCCAACAAGATCCACATCGCCTTCACATTGTATCCTAATATGATTCTCTGCTACAGGAAGATGAAGGTTCTTCTCATCCTTTGCAATGATTTCAATGAATATGAGTTCCTCTCCCTCATATATCACCTGGGACTGTAATGACATTTTACCGCTTCCGGATGCAAGGCTCGTTTCCTCTTCGTGATCATCATATACGGCAACTGCTCTTAGCACACCGGGAACATATCTTATATTGAAGAGAGCAATATACTCCTTTACCTTTTTTTCATCAACCAGTCTTTCATCCAGATACAGTCTTACCCGGTCTGCATCTGAATAAACCTCCACCTGGGTTTTCTTCCCAATGTATCCAGGCCAGTTCCAGCTGTTTATCCCATTAGTGAATCTCCAGGCGCTTTTCTTTGGAATTTCACCGCTATGATTCAGCGGACTGACACAGATATAGGGCTTTTTCCTTAATCCCCAGACAATCTGCTGAAATACAGCCTCAGCGCCTATATTTCCCAATATATCAATGGTACCTGAGCCAGCTAATAAAGGTAGTCCGCTATATGAGTGGTACATATAGTCTCCTATACCCGCTTCTCCAAGATAATCCCAAGCTGCCCATGCAAAGTCCCCTATTACTGACGGATACTTCTTTACCCTTTCCCAGTTATATGGTAGTTCCCTTATAATTGTTTCTGCTCCGACCATGACACGATTAGGATATTTAGCCGTATCCTCATCATACCGGGAAGCTGCATAATTCAATCCTAAGATATCCAGATACTCAGCAACCTTCTTTATTGCTTTGTCACCTCTTCTGCTTTTACTCATAAAGAACATCAAAGGACCAAGCTTCTGGACAGTAGCGTTAAAGAAAGCAGAACCGGTCTTTTTCTCAACATATCCTTCTTTTTTAGGAGGAAGCTTTTCTGATGTGTATTCTTTCGTTTCTTTGTATACCCCGAATCCTATCCTGGTATAGACATTCAGAAGAACATTTATCGCTGCCGTAACTGGCCGTGTCCCGTCAAGCTGTTTTAAATACTCCACCATCTCTTTGGCAAGTAATATGCCTTTGTCATCTACCGTTTCCGTTACTTCATTACCTATAGACTGAATCACCACACTTGGGTGGTTGTAACCGGTACGGACCATAGCTTTTATATCATCCCTCCAGTTGTCATGAAATACCCTGGAATAGTCATGATATGTTTTGGGTATATACCACCCATCAAAAGCTTCATCCATAACAAGCATACCCAGTTCATCACAAGCATCCAAAAAATCATTACATGCCGGATTATGCGCACATCTTATTGCGTTATATCCTGCTTCTTTTAATATTTTTACTTTTCTGAATTCTGCATCACGATATGAGCATGCACCTAAAATACCGTGGTCTGAATGGATGCATCCACCTCTTAAGAGTACTCTTTGGTTATTAATCAGAAATCCTGATTCTGCGCTGCACTTAATTGTACGTATTCCAAACCGGACATCCATACTGTCTGTCGTGCTCTTTACTGTACAATTATATAGATTTGGACTGTCAGGATACCACAGTTTAACATTACTAAGTTCAGCTTCCCCTGCATAATGTGTTCCATATATCAATTTCAATGGAATGGTAAAATCAATATCTTCCCCATATATCCTGCAGGTAAGGTCACAATTTTCTACAGGATATGCATCTATATGAATTACAGGAGGATCAATTGATACAGTATGCACTTTTACATCATCAATATAGTTTTTATTGCGTATAAAAAGATGAACAGATCGGTAAATCCCGCTTCCTGTATACCACCGGCAGTTCGGTTCTAAAGAATTGTCCACTATAACTTTTATATGGTTATCCTCTTCTTTAACAGCATCAGTTATGTCAGCATAAAAAGGGGTAAATCCATATTCATGACTTACTATGAATACTTCATTACAATAGACCTTTGCTTTCTGATAAACTCCTTCGAAATACAACTGAATGTTTTTACCTGTAATGTCCTCTTCTGAAAACCGAATTACCTTTTCATATACATATTTTCCACCCGGGAAATATCCTGTGTTTTCTGCATTATGGCATCTTGCATCTCTAGTTTCATAGAGCATGGCATCATGCGGTAAAGTAATTATCTCAGCTTTCTGGCCTTCTTTGTAAAAAATCCAGTTATCATTTATCTTCATATTTTTCTTATCTGAATACATTGCCATATATATAGTTACCTTATCTCAAATTCAAGTAAATCAACTCTCCCGCTTCCGATATACACAAAATACAACGGAGCTTTCTTTGTATTGATATCTAATGAGCATCTGAAAGTCTTCCACTTTGTACTTTCTTCCAAATCGATATATTTCTTATCAGAAAGGTTTTTACTTCTTCTTATTGCATCCGCTTCTTTTTCATCAGTACTGATATATAGCCTGCCACCTGACCCTTTGGTTACTACCAATATTTCTTTAACTTCATTGAACCTGAAATATTTATACCCGACCACTGTACCTTTATTTATTCCCGAAATATAACTTTTCTCATTTTCACTTGCTATCTTTGGTACATCCTTAAGACCGTTTCTTCTTGCTTTTGCAGTCTTGCCATTATACAGATTACAGCAAAGTGCTGCCGGCCAAATTCCTTTTGCTGCCAAAGGCTCAGGATTCAATCCCTGCATAGTCATCTCCACCTGTTTTATATATCCGGTCTCATCTATGTGTATTTTTTCTGCACATGCCTGTCTTGAAAAATCGGTATTATTCGTGCATCTGTGATAGAAGATATATGATTCTCCATTGATACACTCAATACCGCCATGTATTGTCCCTCCAGTCATGTGATATTCTGTATTACCCATATACCCAATATCTGCATTGGATATGATCACACCACGATAGACATAATCCTTGTCAGGATAACGGCTTGTTGCATAAGCAAGTTCACAGTTCTCTCCTGAGGAATATACAAGATAGTACAGATCACCAAACTTACGGATAGAAGGCGCTTCATAAAAAGCATGGTTATACAGATCACTGTTTTTATCAGCAGTAGTCTTGCTGTCAAGTACGGATACTGGTCCTTCTTTTACTGTATACATATCGTCATACAATTCCACTACAGCACAGGAGAGTATTGACGGCTTTGTTTCCTTTATCTCACTTAAACTTCTTTCAAACAGCTTACTCTGCACCAGGTTGTATATCGGCGCCATGATTTTGCTTCTAAAGTCACGTCCAAGACCCCAGCCGTAATACAGATATATTCTGCCATCGTCATTTAAAACAGCAGGGTCGTTTGTAAGAAACTTCTGAAGAGGCTTCCCATCAGGATACTTTATGTCACTCAGATAATCAAAAGGGCCTTCAGGATAATCAGATACAGCGACAGAAACAGGGCCGAAGTTTTTTATATTAGGGCCCATAGCTACATAATACAGATAGTATCTTCCATCATTTCCTTTAACACAATCCGGGGCATATAGGTCAACAAGCTTATCTTTCCTGCTTCTTGGATCATTTTCTTTTCTGTAACTGATTCCATGACTCGTCCAGTTATTCAGGTCATATATGCTTGCAGAGTAAACAGTGTAGTCCTGCATACAAAACCTGTCTCCGTTTTCTTTATCATGTGATCCGTATAAGTATACTCTATCCCCATAAACATGCGGTTCTCCATCTGGAATATATTCATTTAGCGGAAATAACGGGTTTGTCATTTTTCTACTCTATACTTAAAAGCACTACTTCGTTAGTCTTCATGAATATGGTTATTTTAGTACTGTCATCTCTTTTTTCGAACGGATAATCTTCTGGTACAAGTTTAGTCTTTTCCTTTATATCTACCACCTGCTGTTTTGTCAGATTATCTGGTTTTCCAAGTTTAATCCATTCGGCTTTGGGATTGCAGTGAGTATCATCAATCCTTTGTACTGTTACTTTATCTGCCTTCTGATTGACTTCAATTTCTATATCATATGTATCATTTTTAAAATACTCCTGGCTCTGAGTATAAATAAGGACCTGAGTCTTATTTCCTTCAACAAATGCTGCATACTCCACATCTTCATTTGTACGCTTTGTATAAGTCAATCTGTTTTTATACAGCATAGACAGAATCCTGAATCCCCAGAAATTAGGCTTGGGTATACCATCATTCGATATAATTCCAAAACTTCCGACAAAAGGTTTCGGGAGCATGTACTGTTCTTCAAACAAGTCTGAACAGCACCAGAACATAAATGCATCGCAAACCCCGTTAAGATCCATTACTGTTTTTACAAGAAAAGCTGCTGAATACTTCTCATCATGAACAGGAGCGCCGAATACAGCCATGGAATTCCATTCGGTAATGTATAAAGGCCGGCTGCCTGCCTGTCTTTTAGCTTCATCATCCATTCTCGCCAGAGCTCCCTTGTCAAATCGTGCAAAATCATTCGGAAGGAAAAACATGTTAGTCAGGGCATCCGTGAGGGAATGGTTATTCTTCACTGCATCTTGTGAAGCTTTGAACATATGCTTTATATTGTCTGCATTTATGAAGTTACCAAAAGCATCACCTGGATAGTGATGAGTAGTTATGAAGTCGCAGGGCACATTGTTCTTTTCAACGAATTCAACGAATTCGTTTATCCAACGGCAGGCGCTTGTGGAAGGTCCGCCAACTAAAATGTTCTCATCGACACTCTTTATAGCCCTGGCTGTCGCTTCATATAGTTTGAAATAGTCCTTCTGGCTTCCAGCAAAGAAGATTGAAAGGTCGGGCTCATTCCATACTTCAAACTTCCAGCTTTCTACTTCATCTTTACCATAGCGGTTTATGAGGAAGGTTATGAAGGCGATAATATACTCTTTCCATTCATCCAGCGATTTCGGCATTGTGATGTTGGGGTTGTATCGAAGACCTATCTTCTTGCCGCTTGCAAGCGGTGTTGGCATAAAAGACAGTTCAACAAAGGGTTTTACCCCTATATCCAAAAGATTATCATAGATATGGCCTACCTGTCGGAAATTCAATTCTTTGATCTTTTTACCACCAGGCACCGAGCGGTAAAGACGGTAATCATGCATGCGCTGAATGGTAAGCATATCATCGTCAAACACACCGTGACAGCGAATGGATTTTATCCCAAGCTCGTTATGGGCAAGCTTTATATGCTCACATATATCGGTACGGTGGAGACAGAAAGCATGGTCATTACCCATGCCTTCCTGCCAGGAAAAATCGGTTGCTTCAGTTTTAATTTTTCTGTCTATCTTTATTTGTTTCATGTTTCTATCTCATCTTGGCAATTTTTTCATTGATATCGTTTCTCATTTTGGTATCAATCGGGTATATTTTTAAGAATACCAGGCTAATCGCACAAAGGATAGCTGGTATAAGGCCGCTGACTATGATAAATCTGTTAAGCATGGTGGGAATAGAACTTAATTCACCTAAGAAAGTATCGGTAACTGAATCAACTTCATAACCAATAGATATAAGGATCAATCCAACCAGTGCTGTTGACACTGCAGACTGTATCTTGCTCAGAAGGTTCATAACAGAATTAACTATGCCGTGAATCTCTTTGCCTGTTTTAACCATTGTATAGTCCATACATTCGACACCCATCATCGAACCAGGGACAAAGGTAATACCGCCACCAAGAAGAAGCACAAAAATACAGATAAAATAGAGCGCAGGCGATGTGCTTAAAATTCCTAGTATCATACAGATAAAGAGGGAAAGACCGCCTGCCAGTTCCATTATTACTGCAAGACGCATTACTCTTACCGGGCCGTCCATCAATTTAACAAGCTTCGGTGATACCAGAGCGCCAAGGATGCTTGGGAACAGCTGGAACATACCAAGAATCAATGTCATGGATCCGAATTTTGCCTGGTCCACAACACCAGTTGATAAATCTGTACAATAAGCCCACTTAACATAATATGTGGTTGTTGCAAATACCATTGTCCACACAAACCCATGGAATACTGTCATCAGAAGATTGCTCACATAAGGCTTATTGTTAATAAAGAGGTACTTGAAATCAGCAAAGGAAACTTTTTTCTTTTCATCCTGCTCCATATGCTTTCCTTCTTTGACAAGAGCGACACCGATAAGTGAACAGATACCGGCAATTGCTGCGATTGTAATAGCAAGGAGTGAAAAGCTTTTGCTCATATTTCCTATTTTTTCATTGATTGATGTAAGCATAGGAATGAAGAAAGACACAGGAATAACCACTATCATAGTTATGACTCTAGGCCATGTAATGTGTTTAGCCCTTATTGCCGGGTCAGTTGTGAGTGACTGTTTAAGCGGATTCTGTGCATTGAATGCTGTACCCATATCGTATAGCAGATAGAAGAAAATAACCCATGCGCTCACAAGTACCTGGTTACCAAGAATACCTTGTGGTATAGCGAAAAGACAGCACATGGAGACAGTTATCATAATAATACTGATAATAATGAATGGTTTGTATTTACCGATTTTTGTGGGTTTCGAGCGGTCCATAATCCAGCCCTGTAATGGATCATCGATCATGTCCACTATTTTACCAGCCATAAGTAAAATCGTTCCCAACGTTGCTGCATATGCTCCGATATTTGCATAATCGGTCAGGTACAGCATAAACATACCTATAATAAATGATCCTCCAATGGTCTCCGTCCAACCCAGAGTCGATAGACCGATCATGGTCTTCGCATCTTCCGGATATGCTTTTTTCTTCATTCCCATTTATTTGTTCTCCTTTATGATATTTTTATAGTGTAATGCGGATTCCTTCATGGTTCTTACCCCTGTTTTGTAATCCACATAAATCAATCCGAATCTTGGCCCGTATCCTTCTGCCCATTCAAAATTATCAAGCAGTGACCAGTAATGATAACCAATTATATTCACTCCGTCTTCTATTGCTTTTCTTACATTGCTGATGTAATCATCCATATACTCAATTCGCTTTGTATCGATTACTTTTCCGTCCTTTAGTTCATCATTGTCACAGTATCCGTTTTCAGTAATCATTATCGGAAGGTTATATCTCTCATACATGAACTTTGATGTCCAGTACAGTGTCCTTCCGTCACATACCCAGCCCATGGAATTCAGCATCTTGCCTGATTTATCAACATGGCGTCCTTCTCCCCATGGAGAATAATTAAATGCCTCGTAGTTATTGATAGCTAAAAAATCAAAATCTGTCTGAACCTTTTTAGCAAAAGAATCACTGACATGATATATAAGGAAAGCGCTTGCTCCTTTGCCTTTTATGACAGGGTCAAACCATAAACGATTATTCATTATTCCCATACCGACTTCAAAGGATTTTCTCCTCGCTTCTTCGATTGATGATTTGTCCTTCTCGTTTTCAGGAATAAATGCACCTGACCCGAACGACAACCCTACTTTCGGTGTTTTTTTTGCATACTTCCGGATTACTCTGACAGACTCTTTATTAGCAAGCATGAAGTGCCTTATGAGACGGGAGAAGCGGAATATGACACGTTTGAAAGGCGCATGTACGCAGGTTATATGCCCGTTCATTAAAAAGCACTGAGGTTCATTGAATGTAAGCCAGTAAGTTACCCTGTCTGAAAAGGCTTCAACTACTGCTTTTGTATATTCTAAAAACAGTCTGACTATATCCGGATTCGCCCATCCACCCTTTTCTTCTGCCCAGAGCGGAAGGTCCCAGTGATAAAGCGTTACAATCGGCTCAATGCCTGATGATATAAGTTCATCAATAAGACTGCTGTAAAAAGATATTCCCTTTTCATTTATAACCCCTTCTTTTGGTATAACACGGGACCAGGAAATAGAAAAGCGGTACGACTTCACACCGATTTCTTTCATAATAGCTACATCTTCTTTGTAACGATGATAATGATCACAGGCAATATGGCAGGTCTCACCATTTTTGATTTTGGATGCAGGTGCCACATCCCAGATGCTCTTTGTCCTGCCATCATCCAGATACCCGCCTTCAATTTGTGCTGCCGCTGTTGATGCTCCCCATAAAAACTGACTGCCAAATACGCTCATATGCACTCCGAATACGCATTTTATATACCAATCATATCAAAAGAATAGTATAATGTATTATATTATCGGGTACTATTTTATAAATTTGGATAATAAAGAAAGGAAAATTCATGCAAGATTACAGACGAGACACTTCCATGAAAAAGGAAATCAGCCAGTATGAAAGAATCAGTCAGGAAATTAAAAACAAACTGGCCAAAAAGGATACAAATGCTTCTTTCCTGGCTAAGGAGAACAAGTTATTTCACGAAACCTGGATGATTGAACAACAGATTCTGAGTTTTATCCGTGAGGGAAATACTGAGGGACTCCGTCGTTTATTTATTACTCTTACCAAAGAAGAATATATTAAAGAAGGTCCGGTTGCAGACACACCTCTTCGTCAGGAGAAAAACATATTTATAGGGTTTACAGCACTTATCGGAAAAACAGCAGCTATTGAAGGCGGACTTGACATAGAAGAATCCTATCGTATGGTAGATATTTATACACAGGAATGTGAGACCGCAATCACTGTAGATGAGGTTTATGTCCTTCGCTACTGCATGATTGTGGATTTTACAGAGCGTGTGAAACAAGCTCAGAAACCCAAGAAATTATCCAAAAAAACCGATAAAGCGATGCATTATATAAACTCACATATATACAGCAGTCTTACAATAGATGAGATTGCGAAGCATATAGGTATAAGCAGATCAGCTTTAACGAAACATTTCCGAAAAGACCTGAACAAAAGCATTATTGAGTATGTAACAGAAGAAAAAACAAAAGAAGCCAAAAGACTGCTTCTTTATTCTAATAAATCCATAAGTGAAGTCGCCGCATATCTTAATTATTCAAGCCAGCCCTACTTCCAGACTGTATTCAAAAAGGTAACAGGAACCACACCATATGAGTACATGAAGAATGTGATATAGACTACTCAATTTACACCATGGACTACATCGGCAATTGAATTACCGGGTATTCCTGCTTTTTATCCTGACAATCAGGATTTTAATCTGACATTTCAATTATACTTCAAAAAAAGAACACAACGGGTTTCCGTTATGTCCTCTGTTCTGGTTGCGGAGAAAGGATTTGAACCTTTGACCTCCGGGTTATGAGCCCGACGAGCTTCCAGACTGCTCTACTCCGCGGCATACTGGTACCGAAGACCGGGGTCGAACCGGTACAGTCTATTCGACCGCAGGATTTTAAGTCCTGTGCGTCTGCCTATTCCGCCACTTCGGCATGGCTGTTGAGACTTTTTCTATTATATACATCACTTAATACCTTGTCAACAGAAATCTACCGTCCTACGGTCATATCTATCTTTTTTAAATATTCCTTGTTCTCAATGTTATTTTGTATATATGTGACTAAAGAACCAACCATTTGCTCATTATCCATTCCCGAAAAGATTGTGTCCACTACGGACTGTGCATAATCTGGTTTGCCTTGCGAGATATATTGAGACAGAATCTCCGTCATCCTTGGTGCTATATATCCGATTGTATCCTGACGTATTGCAATAGATTTAAGGATTATGAATGCATAATCTGTTTTCTTGGCTTCTATGCGTATGTCTGTCTGTTCAAGCTTATACATCATGTCCTCTATATCATCTGACAGGAAGGATATACACACTGCTGAGTATTCAGGACGAGAATAAACAGATATTAACTTGCCTGCCCATTCTTTAATAGAGTCCTTAATACCAGGGTCCATCTGAATAATTATCTTAATTAATTCATTATTAATATCGTGTGCTCTGTCTATATCATCGAGATAATATAGCAGTCTTACTGCAAGTTCTATTGAATACTCAGAGAGTTTGGGCAGTGTACTGCTGTTTATATCCACTGACAGAATGACATCTGCCGCTTTTTCATATTCTTCACTGTAAAGCAATACATATACAATACTAAGAAGATATTCCTGAGCTTTGTCATAATTTTTAGAATCATCTGTTTCAACAAGATTGAACTTAAAATGAGCATCATAATATGATTCGGACAAATACATAGCTCTTCCTTCCTCAAAAGCAGCTCGTGATGCCTGTATCCTGTCTATTTCACTTTTTGCTGTTTCAAGATTATATAGAGGCATTTCCAGAAGGGAGAACAAATTGAGTTTCTTGTTTGCAGTTTCGTATGTAGCTTTGTCCTGTTTAAAGGAAGTAACTATGTTCTCAATATACTGATATACATATTCCGATGTATTCATCAGCTGCACATAGTTCTTTTCAATTCTTTCATACTGCTTATTAGCTCTTTTAAAATCACCTTGCATTAAAGTATCTACCATGTCAACCCATGGTTCCTGGCTACAGCCTGATAATAAAGTGGATAACATAAGAAGACATGCTATCAGTAAACATACTTTTTTCATAAAAAAAGTATATCGTATATTACGGTTTCATTCAACAGAATACGTTAAACAGAACCCTGCATTACCTCTCTTTTGTAATCTGATATATACTCTGTTAGGCAGCTGGCCATTATCTCATGCCCTTTTTCATTAGGGTGTATGCCATCTTGACATAACAGTTCCATAAGATTCCCTGCTTTTAAAAATGCTTTCCGTATGTCGATAAGCCGGACATTCAGCTGCTGAGATATTTTATTTATAGTAAGTGAATAAAGCTCCTGAAACCTGTATATCTTAAATACATCCTTAAGCCATTTCAATATTGCTTCTTTTGATGTCCCGTCTTTTGTTATCCAATCCAGATACTTGACAGGATCTATTGGATGAAGATTGGTGAGTACAGGTTCAATACCTTTTTCTCTAAGCGTTACAATCATCTGCTTTATTGTCTTCTCGTACTCGCTTACAGGAGTTTTCGGTTCGTGATCCCCATCCGGATTTTGCGCTACTTCATTCCAGTTAAAATCGCAGTCATTACCTCCCAGTTCAATAAGGGCAAAGTCCGGTTTAAAATCATTTTCCAGAAGCGTCTTCTTCATCTTTTCAAAAGCCTTCGGTGCTGTCATACCGAATTTGGAATTATTCACATATCTGATATCGAAATTTTTAGCAGTTTCCGGTATGCAGCTGTTCTGAAGGAAAATATACTTGCAGGCATCATCATCATATACGACGCCTCTCATAACCGAATCTCCCCATATACATATATTGGTCATAATACAGTCCTCCACATTCTGTGTAGACTATATGCTCCGAATATGAACTTAATATGACTTTTAAGTAAAACAGGAAAATATGTTTTATATAAGTATAAGCAAATCTCTACTTTTTAAACATTTCCAGCAGGAGATTATTATTATACAGCACACTAGCAAGCTTGCTTTCCACAATGGCTTCATGAATCACATTCATTACTTCTGTTGTCTGGAATCCGGAAACTACAAGGCATATTATATATCCCAACAGCACTCCTGATGCCGCTCCGATAATTGCACCTACTATTGAATCCACTTGCTTGATTACAGGAAGATCAGATATCTTCTTTATTAATCCTTTAAGAAGCTTGAAAATAATTATTAACAGTATAAACAATACGATACCTATGATAATTGCTATTATGAAATCTGTTATGGTAACTACTAATCCACCCATTGCTTCTGTTTTTGTAGTAGCAGCTGAAAAATCTATTCCGTTAATGAGCCAGAGCTTTATATCATCAGGAAACGGAAGAGAATTGATGGTAGCAATAATCGTCTCTTCTATTGAATCCATATTCGGAACTAATGATTCAACCATATGCTCTATTTTTACATGTATGTTGTTATAAAAACTTGTTCCTATCAGTAAGTCCCTTATAGGCTGAGCGAATTTAAAAGCAAGAAAAATGCTGAGTATCGTAGTCAGCAGACCGTATACTGACATGATTATTCCTCTCACTCCCCCTATAACCATTGAAACAATGATTATCCCTATTAAAATAAAGTCTGCTATGTTCATCATTTACTCCTTTAATACTTGTAGATGACCGCATTCCTTGGCGTCAAAATAACAAGTCTGTTGCCACCTATCGCCATTACCTGCTGTATAAGCGAATCTGTCTCAACCGTGTGGAACTCATTTCCTTTAAGAGTAAACATACTCAGAGTCTGTGTTTTCCATATAATCAGTTTTTTCTGAGAAACCAAAAATCCCTGAATGTCCGTTTGTAATGCTTTTTCCCATTTCAATGTACCATCGGAATCTATTTGAAAAATCCTGTCTTCGCCATCTATTATAGCATATCCATATGCCCTGTTTTCATTTCCTTTAATATAAATAATCTGTTGGCCTTTAATTACTTCAGTCTTTTCCATTTTACTATTTACTATCAGAATATCAGAATCATCTGCAATAAGGAATCTGCCTTCTTCCAGGCACACAGCTTTTGGCATGAACTTATCCAGTGTAATACCAGCTACCGGAGTAGATTTCCCTATATCAAATACTTCGATATATGTTTTTGACATATCCTCAGGGTTACAGGAAACAACAACAAATTTCTCTTCATCTTCAAACATGTCAAGATATACAGGGTATCTGTTTGAGTACTGTATGTCATTTTTATATCCATCAGGTATTATGAGGTTCGTCTGATATATGGAACAGTATGCGGCTCCTTGATATCCAAGTGAGCCTTCACATAGTAAAAACATATATTCATCAAATGCGAATATGTATGTTATACTGGTTTTTGCAGTATATTCATCGATTTTTTTACCATCAGAGAAGACCATGTACGATGTAGTGCCCTTATCATATGCCACTACATGGGTATTCGAACAGGCAATCTGCGTATCTGTATAGGAAAGAAGATACGACCTCAAAAATTCCCCATTACTTTTATATATTGATAACCCATTATCAGCATAAATATATATATAACCATTCTCCGATGCGGCCACGCTTCCTGTCGATATAGGAATTGTGTATTCTACTCCTGCGTCCTTAGCAATTACATCAGCTTTAAAGAACCGCAGAATCTCTGTTTTGAAGAATATGAAACCAGCTGCTATTCCAATAATCAGCAATGCTATGGTTATAATCCAGTAAGCTTTTTTCTTTCGTTTTTTAGCCAATTAAAGATATCTCCTATCCTTTTTATCAAGTCATATTCTATCATAATACATATGCTGCTACAAACAACATGTACCCGTAAATTAAATATTTTGCAATCTTTTTCTGTTGACAAACAAAAGTCTATTTTGTATACTCAATGAGCGGTTCTGATTTTGAACCTGGATTGTACTTTTTAAAGAGAATATTTTTGTATAAGATCTGGTAAAAGAGCAATTTTTTCCCATTACGCGGCCTGGTAGTTCAGTTGGTTAGAATGCCAGCCTGTCACGCTGGAGGTCGTGGGTTCGAGCCCCATCCAGGTCGCCATATGCCCAGATAGCTCAGTCGGTAGAGCAAGGGACTGAAAATCCCTGTGTCGACGGTTCAATTCCGCCTCTGGGCACCAAACAAGCGGGTTTAACTCAGTGGTAGAGTGTCACCTTGCCAAGGTGAAAGTCGCGAGTCCGAATCTCGTAACCCGCTCCATTTTTTTATGGCGCCATAACCAAGCGGTAAGGTAGAGGTCTGCAAAACCTTCATCTCCGGTTCAAATCCGGATGGCGCCTCCATGACATGAATGGTATCAAATGCCAACCGGAAAACCGAGAATATACTCGGTTTTTCTTGTTTTTATCGCTTCTATAGCATTTTCAGAGATAAACCATGAAAGGGAAAATATCAATGAAATATAATATTTTACTTCATACACCGGTTAAAATTTACAATGTTCTGGATATTGAAGGTTTACATTATAGTGCAGAAATACATATCCAGGAAGCAGAAATAACCATATCATGCATCAGGAAAACAAATGGAATATACAAGATATTTGAATTAACCGCACAAAGCATGAATCCTGCAAAATGCTATATTTCTGTTCATGGTGTCGGTGAAGGAGAGCTTTATTCGTTTGCAGGCAAAAGCGAGCAGGAACAGATACTACGGCAAAGTCCCCATAATTATATGAATTATCAATATAAGATGGATAAAAGCGCCATTCCGTCTGTTGCTGTAGTAACAGAGGAAGGCTGTGATATCTGGGTCAGTGACAATCCCGCTCATTGCGACAACTATACAACACAGCATATAATACCCCAAAATAATGAATTTTTTCTATCATCAGGCGATAATGGCGGAAGCCCGAATTTTGAAGGGGATGAATTCCTGCCATATTATCATTCTATAGACAAAGATATAAAACATACATTCAAAGTTGCTATGTGTAAGACAAAATCAGATAATCAGAAGGCAATAAATCGTGATATGTTTGTTCTTATCAATTCTGTTTTCGGCAATAATGACAACTCAGTATATCACGCAATGTGCTTTGGTGCTAATTATATGCATTATCGCAGGAATGAAGAAGGGTCAAGCGATTATTGGATAGTTGCAGGTATACAGTATGCGAACAGTCAATATATAAGAGATTCATTTTACCAGACAATGATACTGCCATACGAAATGGAACAGCAATGTTATAACGCATATGCATGCAGAAAAGATTATGAAAAGATATCCGGTGCCGAAAACCCATTGTTCCTTATAATATGGTCCTATCGAATATATAAACGTGGCGGACAATACAAAAAAGAATTATTAGATACCATGGTTAAAAAAATGTTTATGAATATAGATAAATATGGCAATGGAGGATATTGTGCGGATTGTCGTGAAGATGGAACCTTTCGTAACTGGTTTGATATCTGCGCTTATGAATTTGATGATATTGATGCTTATTCACAGGGACTTTGCATATGTGCGCTTTATATAGCAAAAGAATTAGGATATGATGTCGGCAATCGGCTTGTAATAGCACTTAATGCTTACCTTTCGCTATATAACGGAAAATTCATGCAGATGAGTGCCAAAAAGCCATATCTTGCGTTGGACTGCTTTATTGGTCCGCTTTTATACTACATGCTGTTCGGCAAGTCTTTTATACCGGATTATATCGCTTCGAACACATATAACTTCATTATAAACAGCAATGCGAAAACAAAATATGGCATAAAAATCGTATCCGATGTCAATGGTGACTATTTACCTCAGGAAGCATACAGAGCTTACAACAAGGAGAATAAGTACATGGAAGCCGTGAAGTTAGGCAGTTATGCAAACGGCGGTTCTTATCATATTTATGAAATGATGTTCCACATTGCCGCTTTTCTGCATCACGCTGATGGCGTTGTAGATAATATGACGAAGCGTTTGTTCGTGGATTTGGATTATGACGGAGCTACACATGAATACACGAGCACAATTTCCGGATTCTGTTCAAAAGCAAACCAGGGGTGGAATGCCGCTATTTACAGTATTTGGGCTGAGCTCATAGAACGTGGTGTTGGTGATAAAACATTTTTTGAAGACGCGGAAGCCAAACTACGTTCTCTGTAAAGGTTAAAACAAGCCTCATTATGATACTGATAATTTAATGATTTATTTAACCTTGATATAATTTACACTCTATGGTAATATGGTTTTACAAAAAGAACCGTCATTGATTATTCAAAGAAGGGCTTTTAAATATTTTTTACTGCGAGGTAAGCGATATGGAAAGAGCCGCTTCTGTTTTTTTACATGCGGACATAGATACATCAAAAGCAGCATATTTACTAGACTGGGTAAGAGATCCTGTAGTTACCAGGTATCTTAATGAAAAATCCGATGTTGCTGAGAAATTGAATCACATAATAACAACTGTACACCCTTCCCTTTTGACCTGTCATCTTAATAAAAGCGGACGATTCTATTTTGTCTGCAGACAGAATAATGAAGCTATAGGTTTTGTAAGGCTGGCAGATACTGATACTCCTAAAGAATATGAACTGGTTATAGTCATAGGCAGGAAAGAGATATGGGGAAAAGGATATGGTACAAAAGCTGTAAGGGAATGCTTAAGAACCGCATTTTTCGAATGGCGCGCAGAGAGAGTTACTGCATATGTCCATTTTGACAATGTAGGCTGTGCGAAGGCATTAAGAAAAGCAGGTATGAAACATATTTCACAAACTGAGAATTGTGATTTCTTTGATATTACGTTTGATGAGTTCATATCTTACTTTTCAAAGAAGGATAAATCTGTAAATTCATAAGGATATATAGGTATATTAATAGTTAAATAATCTAAAACAGCAGCTTGATTAACATCTTTAAAAGTGTTGACTTCACTAAATTTAATATATAAGATTGTGGTGATGAACTAGTGTAAAGGAAAGATTTTTTACCGATGCGTTATATGCCTTTACGCTTTATTATCGATATCAATGCTAAAGAAACGGATTATCCATGGAACTGTATAAAGGATTCAAAACGGAAACCGATCCTGAGACAGGGCGAAAGCTGATACGCTTGACAGAGTGGAATGCTTTTTGCTACCCCCTCTACTATTTCATACCCTCAATAACAAACGATAATCGTTTTTTAGTTTACCATAAATGTGATGATACAGGTGTGCAGCTGAGGGTATTAAATCTGCAGACTGGTGAGGATAAACAGCTGACTCATGCCGCCAACAGTGCAGATGAAGCACAGTGGAGACCATGGTGTACTCCCTGCGGCGATGGTGTATTGGATCATAGAAGCGTATTAAATACTGTTAATAACACCGTCGTTTATTTCGACTGCAATATTGCCCGTGAGATTAATATTGAGACGCTGGAAGAGAGAGAGCTTTTTACTCTTGACAAGGAAAGGTATCCGATTTCGCAAAGCTGTGTAACTCCTGATGGCAAATGGTTTGTTTTTTCGCACATAGACAAATCCTTCTATTACGAAATGACGGCTGGGAACTGGTCAGATTATATCAAATATCGCCCTTTAACCAAAGACTGCACAATACAGGCATATAACTTCGAAACTGGGGAAATGAGGGATATTCTGATTCTCAATGCGGTTATGCATCATATTATCCCATATGGCAGTGACTACTTTGCGATAAACCATCCTCCTACAGAATCAGGTATACTTTTTACCGGTCTGGAAGGACGCTGGTATACACATATACGTACCAAATCAGCTGATGGACGTGTAGCAAACCACTGTGCCGTAACTAATCGGGGCATAGTCTATGAAGCGTGCAAATTCCATGGAGACAACTGCGGCGGCATTTATCACCCATTTACCCATCGCTACATTGAGTACAAGCTTCCAGAATTCTTCGGATACACCCACACCGGTTTCGACCCGAATGGGGATTTAATCTTTTATGAAAATCTGAATTATGATAATACAGGTATCCACTGTCACAACATGTATAAAATGAACCGATACGAGATTGATGGACCATGCAGCTGGGAACTTCTGATGGGAAACAGGCCTACTTATGGTTCTCGTTCCTCCCAGAAGTCGCATTTTCATCCAAGAGTAACACCTGACAACCGATATATTCTTTTTACTGGCGGGTATGAAAAAACTAGGACAAATCAGTTGTACCTTCTTGATATCAGTGATGTCAAACCTACAGAGAATTTACCTGATTTAGAATAAGGCAGGGTATTTGAAAAATATTAAAGGATGGTATGAACATGAATGAGATGACCTCCCGTGAACGGCTTTTAGCCGTACTGAACAAAACAATGCCGGACCGGATCCCTATCTCTCCCCGTATGAGTTACTGGATGAGAGACTATTATGGCGGCTCAGGTTATTTTGAGTTGATGAAGATGAGGAATGAGTTCAGCTTTGACCCCATATTCCAGATTGATATCTCGCCTCCTAATTTCCCTTACACTCAGTTCATTGATTACTCCAAGTTTGATGATATTACAGTTGATATGAAGTCAGAACGCAAAGACAGAATGCTGTATGTGGACCGCACGATTCATACACCAAAAGGCATCCTGACTGACCGTATGTTTTATGCACCGAATGACCCTATATTCGGGTTGGGACCCAATCCCGAAAAAGCAGTAGGACTTGTTAAAACTATTGATGATCTTGAAAAGATGGCCTATCTGCTGCCTGATCCGGAAAAATTCTGCAACAGCAACTTTAGCCTTGTGGATAAAGCATTGGGCGATAACGGGATTGTCGAGGTACGACCGCATAGTGGTGTTGACCATCTGCTGGTCGATTCTCTAGGTTTTGAGAATGCCCTTATGATGCTTTATGATGATCCTGAACTGTTTAAAGCCGCACTCAAAATGTTCCACACCTATTACAAACGCTGCCTGATTTTCGCATTGGAAAGAGGTGCGAAAATTATCTTCGAAAGCTGGTATAACTGCAGTTTAAGCGCTGGCTGGTCACCTGCAGTCTGGAGGGAATATTTTATGCCATGCATAATTGAGGATGCTGCCATTACTCATAGCTACGGAGCTTATTTCCATTTTTATGACGATGGTAAAATTATGCCTCTTCTGGATGATTTCAAGCAAATTAAAATGGATTTATTATCCACACTCTGCTCAAAGGAATCCGGCGGTGATGTGGATGCAGTGATTATCAAGGAAAAACTGGACAAAGTAATATCATTAAAGGGCTATGTAAGCCTTACGAAGATTCTGATGGGCACCGTAAAAGAAGTTGAGGAAATGACCCAATATGCCTGTGAGGTGCTTGGCAAAGGCGGAGGATATATTTTAGGTACCAGTGATTCAATCCGCAACGGAAGTCCGATTGAAAATGTCCGTGCATTTTTTGAAACCGGCAGAAGGTACGGTAAATACTAATAAGATTTATCCAGACATGATTCATTTTACTTTACAGAGCAGTACATAACCATCTACTCCTGATGCAATAGCTGAGTACTGTATAATTTCCATAATATCGGTATCTATGTATATATTATCGGTTTTGGAATATATATAGTAATATGTTTCATTATCATACATGAATTCAATATATTTCTCATTAAGAAGCTTTATATAAAACTGTTCCATGCACAGGTCTTCTCTATACAGGTAATATGCCGTGGGTAATCCGACGTACCGTATATGCCAGGGTTCATACAATGTAATTTTAGTGTACTGTTGCTTGCCCTCTTCATATCTTATGGTAAATCCATACTTATAGCTGTTATCTTTAAGCCATAAAGCATATGGTGCACCTTTCGATGATTCATCAAGCATATACCCATAACCTATAACATCAAGGGTCAGTCCGTTATGATGCTCGCTGCAGCCTGGTATTGCCACACGGCCTGCTGTATATTCATAAGCCTGAGTATATGTCATATTCTCCTCGGCCACTCTTCTGTTGACCCAGTAATCAAAACTCTGTTTCTGTGCATCAAATGTCCTATGTGCGCTTGCTACATGCATATTAAGACTCGCATCATATGCATCAGCTGCCAAAAGGAGTTTCTCCAGAGCTTCCTTAACATGATTCAGAATAAATAGGTCATCCCTGTTATCCAGTACGTAATCCGGATCTGTAAGCTGGACAAGACCGGTTATACTATCTGCTTCCTGCTGTGTTATAGGGTTGTCCCTGTTGATGATTTTTAAGGAAACATCATCCTGTACTGTGTTCTTTTCTATTTTACTCATATAAACTGTTTCATCTCTGTCAGACAGAAGGTATCCGGACTTAACAAAATTTCCCGATATAATGGTTGCTATTCCTATATAATTGTTTTTTTCATGAAAAACACCTGTATTAAGTATAAATTTATCATTCTCGAAATTTGCAATTGATTTGTCTGGAAAGTAAACAACAGCATACGCATCATCACTTACAGTAATATCAATTGATTTAATCTGAGCTGCTGTAAGGATTACAGTATAAGGATTATCAGGTTCTAGAAGATGCTCATTCAATCCTTCAATAGGAGTAAATTCCTGTGTAGGATTTGAAGATATTTTTGGTGTTTCTGAGCTTGCATTCATTATTGGCTGGGATGGATTTTCTGATGTGGGAACACTGTCTTCATGGAAAACAAAGATTAGTATACCTACAGTAATCGAAAACAGAATTCCTGCAGTAATAAGTAATATAATCGTCTTCTTTTCTTTATCCTTCATTCTATCCTCTGCTTATCTGATTATCTTAAGTATATCCTTGCTGTCATAATGATAATGAGCATTACAATATGGGCAAACTGCTTCTATTACTGACTGCTGGCTTGCAACTTCATTTAGCTGTTCTTTGTCTATTGTAAGCAGTTTTTCTAATATCTTGTCTTTGCTGCAGCTGCATTCGAATGTGATGCTTTCCTCTTTTGTTATCTCCAGTTTCCGGTCAGAAAAAAGAAAGTTCAACAGATTTTCAGGTGTCCTAAGGTCATATATTAACTTAGATATATTAGTTGTTAGTGATACCCTTTGCTCAAGTTCATTTAATATGACTTCTTCTGTACCTGGTAATACTTGTATTATGTATCCGCCCGCTGCCATCAGATTTCCTTTATCATCGAAATATGTCCCTAAAGCACATGCTGTTGGAGTCTGTTCGCTGTCCATGTAATACTTGGCTACATCTTCGGCTATTTCTCCAGTCACAAGAGAAGTAATTCCAGTATATGGCTCTTTCAAACTGAAATCTCTGGATATCATCAGCTTTCCCGGCATAAGAAGCTGTCCTAATGAGGTTATGTTTTCACCATATGTAGTGTAATCATTATTCACAACATAACCTTTGACTTTACCTTTACTGTCGGATATAGCTAATAATCCTTTCATAGGGGCTTCTGATGATATTTGCACAGCGATACTTTCACTTTTTGACATATATGACATCATTGCGGTAATAGTAAGGAGCCTTCCCAACGCCATTGCTGACATCAGATTAAGGTTATGGTTCAAAATAGCCTTCTTTACAGTATCTGTACTTACAGCCGCATATATCCTGACCTTCTTATCATATGCCATTGCACTTAGTATTTTATCCATTAAACACCTATTTCTTCATTAATATTATAAATTTCCTTTGACTGTCTTTTTTGGGTTTTTCAAATAAAAGATCATCCAGCATGTCCACTAATTCAAATCCGCTTTTTTCTGCTACATCAAGAATCTGCTTGTCAGAATATGCTCTTTCTGTATTGCATGTATCGTATCTTTCATAATCGCCATGCTGATTCTTTATAAAATACGTAATCTCCATTTTGCACAAACCGGACTTTTGGCTATATCTGTTTACCCATGTATAGGAAACATCATCAGAAAGATCAAAATACACATTATTCGCATAAATATTCTCAAACTTGTATACAGTATTCAAATCGAATATAAACAAACTTTTACTTTCCAGAAAAAGCGATACCTTGTCAAATCCTTTTTGAAGGTGCTTAATATCAGTTATATGATTTATACAGTCTAAAAAACTTACAGCTGTCTGAACCGTACCGAACAGGTCCAGATGTTCCATACCCTGGTTAATATACTGTATATTCGAAATGTCCTTTTCGAAAGCGCGATTCAGCATATTCTGCGAAGGTTCCGCACCTATCATTGAATACCCTTTATCTCTTAATGCACATGTAAGGCTGCCTGTACCGCAGCCTACATCAAGTATTATTTCTGGTTTCTTTACCAGATATCTGTTTATAATCTTATCCATATATTCTGCATATGTTATATAGTCCACATCTTTCATAAGAAGGTCATAGACATCAGCTATGCAGTCATACATATTACTTACTCTCCAATATCTCTATGGCTTTTTGCAGCTGAGCATCATTTTCTGGTTCTAAAGATGATATATACTCATCTTCATATCCTTCAAAAGGAAACACTTCAATGTCAGGAGCTACACCTATGCCGTCAATATTTGATCCGTCAGGAAGAAGATATTTATAGCTGGTGACCCGTAGCTGTGATCCGTCATCAAGATCGTATATGCTCTGTGCTACGCCTTTTCCATATGTCTGTGTTCCGATTATCGTAGCAAGACCATAATGCTTCATGGCTCCACTGAACAGTTCCGATGCTGATGCTGAATTTCCATTAACAAGGATGGCTGTAGGAATGCTTACTGCATAACTGTCTGAAGTATATTCCTCTTTATAGCCAGTACCATCAGCAAGAGTTGTTATTATACCTTCTTTTATAAATGCATCTGCTAAACTGACTGCTGCATAGAAATCCCCACCTGGATTATCCCTTAAGTCTATTATTAGTTTTGCCATTCCCTGTTCAAGTACAAGGTCATTGAATGTTTCGACAAATTCATCAAGCATATCCGTGCTGAAACTGCTTATGTAAATATATCCGATATCTGTACCTTCAATCATATGTCCTGATGCGTCTATTGTATTTATCAGCATTCTTTTAATTGTGAACTCAATTTCTTTTTCTTCTGAAGGCCTCCAGACAGTTACTTTTACAAATGTTCCTTCTTCGCCTTTTACCATGGATGCTATATATTCCAAAGACATGCCTTTTGTGAGAATTGTATCCTCTACTTTAATTATTATGTCGCCTGGCTTTATACCCTGGACATATGCGTCTCCTGTAGGATTTACTGAAATGACTTCTGCACCTATCCCATCTTCAGGTGTAGTGATAGTTACGCCTATGCCTTTATACTCTCCGCTGGAAGATTCCCTTATAGTCTGTGCATGCTCTTCAGGGACATACATTGTATATACATCAAAAACCGATGTCATACCAGCTATAATCGCTTCCATCATTTTTTCATGATCTACATCATAAATGGACATCTGCTTTAACAGATTATATACTTCATTGAATTTTTCCAACTGCTCTTCTGTAAACTCTCCATCAAGTTTCACATTGCTAGGTGATGTTTCAGGCAGAGTAACCGTTGTTATCTTGCGGGCTATAGCTCTGTCTATCGATGTGACCTCACCTATGAGGGAGCATCCTGTCAGCAGAACAAATGATGTTACTGCCATAATCAGTAATATGGCTATTGCTTTTTTAATAAGTATTCTTTTCAATTTTACCACCTTTTCTTATCTCGAAGGATCTATATATAGAAGCGGATCGACTCTTTTTCCGCCTATAATTACTTCAAAATGCAGATGCGGCCCTGTTGCCCATCCTGTTGCACCTATTAGAGCAATTACCTGTCCTTTTTTTACCGACTGTCCTGCGCTTACTAAGAGTTTAGAGCAGTGAGCATATAGAGTGGATATGCCTCCGCCATGGTCCACCACGACATAGTATCCGTAGCCTTCTCCCCATGATGCTATTGAAACAACTCCTTCATTAGCTGATACAATATTGTAGCCCTGAGTACCGCCTAAATCGACTCCGTTATGCATTCTCCATTCAAAGAATATCGGATGAAACCTCCAGCCGAATACATTGCTTGTAGGCATATATTTCCAGGAAGGAAGCGGCCAGGTCATTTGTCCGCCTATATAGTCTATTTCTCTTTGAAGCCTCAGTATAACATTAAGCATCTCTGCTTCCTCAGCTTCCAAAGCATTTTCTTTGGCTTTTAGCACTTTTATAGTTTCACCTGTTACATTGACTGTATCTAAAGCCTCATTCTGCATGGACTGCATGTTGCTAAGAACAATCTGAGCCTGCTCGCTTAATGTTATATATGATTCTTTAAGCATCTTCATGGTTTCCCTTTTTGAAGTAATATCCTGCATCAAAATCTTCATTTCTTCAATCAGCTGATTATCGTGCTTGGCAATTAGTTCATTCAATTCAAGGTAATCATAATACTGCTTTAAAGATGAGGACTTCATTAAGACATCCAGCATAGAAAGATTGCTGCTCATATATGTATTTATAATTCTTTCCTTTAATATGCTGACCTTTTCCTCATAATCTTTTTCCGCCTGTTCTATTGTTTCTGTCAGGCTGTTTATCTTATTTGTAACTTCATTTATGTATTCGTTATAAGTCGCAAGCTGCAGCTGCTGGGAATTGATGCTGTTTTTCATATTCTTAGCAAGGCTCTCATAATATGTTTTTATGCTCTGTTTCTGCTTAAGCTCGTTTTCAATTCTTGCAAGCTGGTCCTGTATGCTTTCTAGACTGTCTTTAGCTTCATTTATATCCCCTACAGCAAGTACTGCCTGAGAAAACGAAAGCAGCATTACAAAAGCCATTACAATAACCAATATTCTTACTTTTCCTGTACCCTTCATCATTTGTAAACTCCTCTTTAAGCCTTCAGGTACTTACGTATTGCGAAAAAACTTCCCAATATGCCAAGTACGATGCCATACAACATAAACACGCCTAACAATACAAGAAGCATTTGTGAAACCGGAACAAGTTCCAATGCTCCAATATATTCGCTTAAGCTCCCTTCTAACCTCGTATATATATAATTATATCCAAAACCTGCAATAATGAAAGATATTATTGCACCTAAAAACCCTATAAATCCGCCCTGCAGGTAAAATGGGGCTTTTATTCTTGCTTCTGATGCTCCAATATACCTCATAATTGTAACTTCCTCTTTACTGGTCGAGACAGTTATTTTTATGGTATTAGAAATCAGAAATAGTGAAAGCACTCCTAAAAGGCCTGTAAGGATTCCGCAGACATATCTTATCGTGTATGATATGCTGCCAGCTCTTTCATATGCTTCTGAACTGTATTTGACTTCATAAATATTGGACATTGCCACCATTTTCCGCACGAATATGTTTGCATATGTCACATCATCCAGTTTTACAATGAAGGATGCTGGAAGAAAATCATGGCCAAGCTCTTCCATTATTTCTTCACCTACAAGCTCCTTACTGGCTTCATAAGCTTCAAGCTGAGATATGTACTTAATATCAGCTACATGCGGATCATTAATTAAAACATCCTGAACATCGTTAAGAGTTTTTTCATCCGCTTCAGGTATGACATACACAGTTATATTTAACATTTCTTCCATCATGGTATCAGAGTTATATGATACATTCATAAGGAGAATACCGACAACACCCATTAAAAGTATCGTAACGCATACAGTAAATATACTGGTTATGAACAGCACTTTGTTTCTGACAATATTATTAAATGATTCTACTAAAATGTACTTAATACTCACAGGCTTCATTTTCGTATATGCTTCCTTCCGTATCGCTGGCTATTTTCCCGCCCTGAAGCCGGATTACCCTCTGCTGCAGCCTGTCCACAATACGTGTATCATGAGTAACGACCAGTACTGTCGTGCCAAGCTGGTTTACTTTATATAAAAGGTCAACTATCTCTACGCTGGTTTTAGGATCAAGATTTCCTGTCGGCTCGTCAGCAATCAGAATATCAGGGGCGTTAGCGATCGCCCTTGCTAAAGCTACTCTGGCCTGTTCCCCGCCAGCAAGCTCATCAGGAAAGGATTTTTCCTTTCCTTCAAGGTCCACCATGTGCAACAGTTTTGGAACGACCTGTTTTATAGTCCTGTTGGACTCGCCTATAATTTCCATTGCAAATTCTATATTCTGATAGACAGTCTTGTTCATTAGAAGACGGCAGTCCTGAAAAACGACCCCGAGCCTTCTGCGGTAGTGAGGAAGATCATATCTTGACAGATTAAACAGATCATACCCGTTTACAAATATGTCACCTGATGTCTGTCTTTCCTCTCTCATTAGCAGCTTGATTATTGTAGACTTACCTGAACCGGATTTTCCTGTTATGAAGACAAACTCACCCGGATCAATGTGAAAATTTACTGCGTGCAGAGCTTCTGTGCCGCTTTTGTATATCATTGATACATTATTAAAATCTATCATCTTAATTCCTTCCCAAATTCCTTAAAAAGCATTTTATCTGGCATATAGTATGAAACAATACTGCGGATTCAAATTTCTGGACATCCAGTCCGGTCAGTTTATTAAACTTTTCTATCCTGTATACTAAAGTATTCCTGTGCAGATACATTTTTCTTGCTGTCTCGCTTATATTGAGATTATTCTCAAAAAATGCCTGCATTGTTTTTATTGTCTCATCATCTATCTGGTCATATATATCCGAGGTGATCGTTTCCTCTATGAAGTACTCCAGCTTCTGTACCGGAATATCATGAAAAAGCCTTGCAATACCCATGTTGTTATAGTTATAGACTGCATATCCTTCTCTGTATAAAGAACCTATGTCAAAGGCTTTTAGGGATGTTATATATGAGTTTTTTGCTTCTTCTAAAAGTGTAAAATACCTTCCTATCGATGCTTTTACAGAAACCATAAGTTGTTCTTCAAGTGTGGATACTGCAGATAAAAGCATACTCTCAAAATCCTCCTTGACAGTGAGAATTATTACAGTATCTGAATTATCTAAAGTGGTAATAACAAAGTCTTTCATATCGTGGAAAAGATTTTTCAGCACTTCGCTTACGGGATATTCCGGGATGCTCTGTGTCCTGATAGTCGCTACTGCTTTCTTTGTTCCATTATCAAACCTGAATACCTTATTGCGTTTGTCCAGTTCCTGACCGGATATATCATTTTGTAATATTTGCTTGAAAAAGTATTCCTTATCTGTTTTTTCAATATTGCTTCTAAGATAATCCTTTGTATAAAGAGCAACCAGATTCAGCACAAATTCTGTGTTTTCCCCTATCTGTTCAACAAACACATAATACTGCACATTTTTAATAGCTTTGATCTTTGTGAAGATAAGCCCGTCTATGGCCGGTTTGTCTTTAGTGTTTTTAACAAGCTCGTCGAATTTCTCAAAATCCTTTCCTTCTTGGGAAACATCGGAACAAAGAATTATCGTTCCTTTCATGTTGATGATTCCAAAAAGGCATTCTAATTGCTCATTCAACAGCTCTCTCAATTCCCTTAGCAAGTCAGATCCGCCTTTCTTACCCTATATTACCACAACATTAGTTAATGTGTAAACACATTAATTATACAGTAAAATTCTCTATACGCATTTGTTTTTATGCATTTTTTTTGATAATATAATATTAATTCTATGTTTACGGAGAATGTTATGAAGCATCTTGCCTGGTTCAAGTCAGTATATGCCATTTTAAGAATCCCATTAACAGTGTATTACAAGGTTTTTCATAATTATCACTATAAAAAATACAGTCCTGAAAGCAGACCTTTTATCGTTCTTGCAAACCACAACTCTGATGGGGATCAGTTTATGGTAGGAATGGCTATTAAAGGGCATATGTTCTTTGTTGCCAGTGAGCATATAGTAAGAAGCGGATTCGGAGGGAAGCTTGTCAAGCTTTTAGCGAATCCCATAATACGTAAAAAAGGAGCTGAAGCGAAAAGCACTATAGATGAAATACAAAGAAGACTTAAAGAAGGAACTAATGTCTGCATGTTTGTAGAAGGGAACAGATCTTTTAACGGACAGACAGGATGGATTTCACCCGCAAATGGTGCATTAGTTAAAAACTCTAACGCATCTTTAATAACTTTCAGGCTGGATGGAGGATACTTCCGCACGCCCAGATGGGCGGAGTATAAGAGAAAGGGACCGGAATTCGGTTATGTTGTTAACGAATATTCACAAGAGAAATTAAAATCCATGAGCGAGGATGAAATAACAAAAGCAATCCGGAACGATCTTTATGCGAACGCATTCGACTGGCAGAAAAAGAATAAGCACAGATACAAAGGAAAAAATCTTGCAGAATATCTTGAAACAGTTTTGTTCGTATGCCCTAAGTGCAAAGCAATAGACACTTTAAAAAGCAAAAATGATATATTCAGCTGCTCATGCGGATTTAGTGTCAGGATTAATGATTACTGTTGTTTTGAACCACTATCAGATGATACCTGCAATTTTGAGCATGTTTATGACTGGGACAGGTGGCAAAGAGATTACCTAAAGAAGAATATAAGCAATCTTAAAACTGAATATATAAATAAACCGATATTAAAGCATTCCGGACAGACACTTAGCAGAATAAACATTACTAAGAACGCAGAAGCTTTAAATACAGGTATCATGGAACTGTATTCCGACAAATTAGTCATTACCTCAGCAGATTATTCCCAACAGGATGTTTTCCGTCTTTCTGACATAATCGGGTTTTCCGTCACTAAGATGATGACAATATTCTTTTCCACAAAAGATGGAGGTTATTATGAGATAAAGTCTGATATTATCAGAACAGGAGTCGGATATCTTATGTTTTACAGATATCTTACAGATCGTGACTATGTATGATTTACAATCAGATGTTTAGATGGTATCATTCGAATAATGGGTATTTTACTTATAAGCCAGATGAGAAAAGCGATAAAAGATTACGATATGATTCAGAATAAGGATTGTATCGCTGTCGGACTGTCAGGAGGAAAAGACAGTCTTGCAATGCTTTATGGATTAAGTCTGATTCGAGGACATATAGAACAGTCATTTGAAATAAAAGCGGTTACTTTAAAAATGAGCAGTATTAATCCGGACACAGATTATTTAAAAACTTTCTGTGATCGTATTAATGTCGAATTAGTTATTAAGCAGACTGATATCGAGCAGATTGTTTTTGAAGTAAGAGAAGAAAAAAGCCCTTGTTCTTTGTGTGCGAATATGCGTAGAGGCATATTGAATGATACTGCAAAAAGTAACGGATGCAATAAAGTAGCTCTCGGGCATAATAAAGATGATGCAATAGAGACATTTCTTATGTGTATGTATTATGAAGGAAGATTTCATACTTTCACTCCTGTGACTTACCTTTCAAGAAAGGATATTACTGTCATAAGGCCATTAATCTATTCATTTGAAAAAGATATCAAAGATTTCAATGAAAGAATGGATATTGTACCTGTGAAAACACTGTGTCCTATGGCTGGTAAAACTAACCGTCAGAGAATTAAGGAATATATAGAAAATGAAAGTTTAATCAACCCTAACTTTAAATACAATCTTTTCCGGTCTTTCACTCATGGTGGAATTTCAGGATGGAAGGAGGTAATCTGATGGTATTTTCAGGACTTTTCTTTATAACGGTTTTCCTGCCTGCAGTACTTATACTATACTATATATCAAAAAACAGAACCTACAGGAATACTGTGTTAACCATTATGTCTTTAGCATTCTATGCATGGGGAGAACCTGTATTTGTACTCCTGCTGCTTTTAACATCAGCTTTTGTATATATAATAGCTCTTCTTATACAGAAAAATTTAGGGAAGCCTTTATCAAAAATCTATCTTTTATCTGGCATTTCCATAGTCATAGCAGTACTTGCCTTCTTTAAGTATTCCGGATTCATTGCAGAAAACTTATCCGCCTTATTTAAATTTGAGAACAGTTTTAACGATATAGCTCTGCCGCTTGGATTATCCTTCTATACATTTACATGCATTAGCTATCTTGTTGATGTTTATAAAATGAAGACTGCTGCACAGAGAAATTTCATGGATCTTTTAATGTATATATCCATATTCTTTACTGTGACATCCGGACCCATCCAGAGGTATCCGGACTGGCAATCAGACATAAAGGGTGACAGGGAAACCTGGGATAAATTCAATTACGGGGTACACCGATTCATTATTGGGCTTGCAAAAAAAGCAATACTTGCAAACACTGCAGGCTCTTTGATTTCGTCATTCATGGGTACTGATTATTCAAAATTATCAGTTCAGGGCGCATGGATTGGAATTCTTCTCTTTTCATTACAGATATATTTCGATTTTGCAGGTTATTCCGATATGGCCATAGGCTTAGCATCAATGTTCGGTTTTTCAATAAAGGAAAATTTCAATTACCCATACATATCAAGAAGCGCGTCAGAATTCTGGAGAAGATGGCATATAACTCTTGGTTCCTTTTTTAAAGATTATGTATACATACCATTAGGCGGTAACAGGAAATACAGGATCAGGAATCTTTTAATAGTCTGGTTTCTGACAGGTCTCTGGCATGGAGCAAGCTGGAACTTTGTGATATGGGGACTGTATTTCTTCATTTTATTATTTATCGAAAAAACTTTCCTTCAAAAGCTGTTCGATAGGATTCCAAAGATATTTTCCCACTTATATTTCCTTCTTGTCATGCTTATCGGATGGGTGTTCTTTTACAATACTGATTTATTAAAAGCAATACAATATATAGGTATAATGTTTAATATAAATGCAGTGTCATTTTCCGACCCTATATTAACCATATTATTCAATAACAATGTACTGTTTATAATCATAGCAATAATCTGTACTGTACCATTAGGAAGATTCTTGAAGGAACAAGCAGAAAAACTGGAGCATAGGATTTCGAAAGGGCATACGGATATAGTAAACATGATAGTGCTTCCTGTATTGAATATATTGTTATTTGCTGTTTCGATAATATTCCTTGTTGGAGACACATATACCCCATTCCTGTATTTTAATTTTTAAGATGAAAAGACTGAGGATAGATTCGCTAATATTCATAATAGTTATTGTCATAGCAGGCATTATAAACCTTGTTAATCCAAATAAACCTTCCATATCAGTTGCAGAGAACCGTAAGCTGCAGGAAAAACCGGTGTTTTCAATTACTTCCTATTTCAACAAATCATATGCTAACAACTATTCTCTTTACTATTCAGACACCTTTATATTAAGAGACTCTCTTATACAGTCAAGAAGATATATAAATAAATATTTCGGATTAAAAAAAGACAAAAAGATTGAGATAAACCAGCCAACGGATTCACCTTTACCTACTAGTTCACCTATTAGCTCACCTGTTGAATTACAGACTGAAATACCTCCTTCTCCAACTGAATCAATATTTCCAACCCCTTCACAAATATGTGTACCCGAGCCTGAATACCGAAAAGCCCATACAGTTGAAGTGTTGAATACGCCTTTTTTCCTTATAAATGATTATGTTGTAGCTTCAATATGGGCACAAGCTGAGAGCCTGAAAAAATATGCCCAGTTCATAAATGAGCTTCAAATTTCGATGGGAGAAAATGTAGGAATTTATTCCATGATTGTTCCTACTAGTATGGAATATTTTGATCTTGCGGATTTACAGTACATAACCGGTTCTCAGAAGAAGATGGTAGAGGATATAGCAGAATATACAAATGATTCTGTAAATGATGTTGATGCATATAATGCGCTTTTCTCTCATTGCAATGAGTATATATATTATAGGTCAGACCATCATTGGACGCATTTAGGCGCATACTACGCTTACTGCGCTCTTATGGAATCAATGGGAAAGAAAGAGAATATTATATCACTTGATAAGTATGTAGAAAAGGAAGTAATAGAGGGATATATAGGAAGCGCATACCGTAAAACCAATCAGGATGATAGAGTATTGAATAATCCTGACATTCTTACTGCATACTATCCTATAACTGAATACAAATATGTCATGCATAAAAAAACCGGACCAGTGGAAAAAAGGCTTAATGATTTAAGCTATATAACTCCCGATAACCAGTATTACAACATGTTCATGAGCGGAGGAAACGGCATATATCATGAATTCACAACAGATAATGAAAACGGCAAGACTTTACTTGTGATATGTGATTCATATGGAGCAAGTTTTGTACATTTCCTTTTACCGCATTATGAGAAGGTTTACATAATGGATACCAGATACTATGACAAAGAATACATTAACAATATGACCATAGATGAGTTTGCTAAAAGTATAACTGCTGATGAAATAGCAACGCTTCTATATATGGACAGCGTTGCATACACATTCAATACTGATGTGCTATATAGTTTATTGAAATAGTAGTATTAATATTATCTGATTAGTTTATATGATCTGATTTATTTATATGATCTATATTATTAAAACTTCCCAGCAATATCTTTAAGATAGGCTTTAAGTTCCTGTTTAAGGTCTTCTCTTCTCAAAGCGTATTCTATTGTCGCTTCGACAAACCCAAGTTTATCTCCTAAATCATATCTTTTTCCTTCAAATTCAAATGAGTATATATTCTGTATGGCCAAAAGTGTCTTCAAAGCATCTGTAAGCTGTATTTCCCCGTTCTTACCCGGTTTCTGGTTTTCCAGTATGTCAAATATTTCAGGCTCCAGTATGTATCTGCCAAGAATAGCCACATTTGAAGGTGCATGCGCCTTATCAGGTTTCTCCACCAGATCCTTCACCTTCATGACTTTAGGGGCGATGTCATCGCCTTCAATAATACCATACAGGTTTACCTTTTCTTTATCAACTCTCTGTACTCCTACTATGGATGACTGATACTTCTCATATGCATCCATAAGCTGGCTTAAGCATGGCTTTTCGGAATATACAAGATCATCACCTAAAAGAACTGCAAACGGCTCATTGCCTATAAATGTCTTTGCACAGTGAATGGCATGCCCTAATCCTCTGGCTTCCTTCTGTCTGACATAATATATATTTGCCATATTTGATATGCCTTTAATTACTTCCAGCTCGGAAATCTTGTTATGCTTTAAAAGCACATCTTCAAGCTCATAAGATTTGTCAAAATGATCTTCAATCGCTCTCTTGCCTCTACCGGAAATTATTACTATGTCCTCAATACCTGATTTTGCAGCTTCTTCTACGATATACTGTATTGCAGGCGTGTCCACGACAGGAAGCATCTCCTTGGGGGTTGCTTTTGTAGCAGGCAAAAACCTGGTGCCTAATCCTGCTGCAGGAATTATCGCTTTTCTTATCCTTTTCATCTCACTCCTCTAATCAAATAAAGAAACCTGTTTTCTTTTCTTATCCTTATCAGATAATACTTTCCCTACTGCAGGGACATTTACAGGCCTGTATTTGTCAACATCCTTTAAGCGCGCATTTTCCAAAGGAAGCATTTCAGTTACCTTGGTACCGCTTTTAAGCTTTATTAAAGTTATTCCCTGAGTATCTCTCTTATCCTTTATTGTTATGTCAGTTGACTTGAATATCAAAGCTCTCTGGTCTGATGTTATCGCTACATATGAAGATTCATCTTTTTCATCTAAAAGAGCAAGGTAAAGCAGCTTGCTTCCCATAAAGTAAGCATTAAGCATCTTCTTTCTGTTCTGTTTGGTCCAGAATGTTTTAAATGGTACTTTCGCACCTTTCCCATTTTCAAACAGATATATCATATTCCCTTTGAAATCATCAGTTATGGCAATATATATTATGCGCTCATCCTTTTCCAGTTCACAGATATTCGGAAGATATTCTCCGAAATCTGCAGGCTTGCAGTCATTTATCTGGTACAGCTTGGATTTATATACATTACCTTTATTGGAAAACATTACAAGCTCGGCTCCGTTATGAGAAGTGGCTTCGTGTAGAAGTATGTCCTCATTTTTGAATTTATTGTCCACATCCTGCTTAAAGTCTATATCACGTATTTTCTTTAAGTAATTATCTTTCGTGAAGAATACTCTTACAGGATAATCCTCGAATGCAGGCTCTTCGAATTCTTCTTCCATCTGCTCTTCATATATAATCTCAGTTTTTCTCGGCTGTCCGTATTTAGTTTTTATTTCCATTAACTGAGATGAGATAATATTCTCTATCCTTGTCCTGCTTTTTAATGTCTCTTCAGCTTCTTTAATACTGTTATTCAAATCTTTTATATCATCAAGCCTTTTCAATATATATTCCCTGTTAAGATGACGTAACTTAATCTCTGCGATGAATTCTGCCTGAAGATTGTCTATTCTGAATGCTTCCATTAAATTCGGGATAACTTCGCTTTCCATTTCGGTGTTACGTATTATACGGATTGCTTCATCGATGTCTAGTAAAACTCTTTCCAGTCCCAGCAAAAGATGCAGTCTTTCCCTGTCTTTTGCTAAATCATATCTTAACTGTCTTTTAATACATTCAACCCTGAACACTATCCAGTAATCAATAATGTCCTTTACTCCTAAAAGAAGCGGTTTCCCTTCAATCAGTACGTTATTATTACAGGAAAAATAATCTTCCAATGGTGTTTTTGCAAACAGTTTTGCCATTAGTTTGTCTATATCGGTACCTTTTTTTACGTCAATCGTAATCTTAAGCCCAGTTATATCTGTCTCATCACGGACATCAGTAATATCTTTAATCTTACTGCTTTTAACAAGCGCTATTATGCTTTCAATAATTGCTTCTGCAGATGTTGTATACGGTATTTCGGTTATCTCAATATGAGAGCCCTTTTTGTCTGCATTGTATTTTGCTCTTAATCTTACGCGTCCTCTGCCATTCAAAAATATGCTTTCAAGTTCTGCCTTGTCGTATATAGCATAACCGCCTGTAGAGAAATCCAGACATTTAAGATAATCCGCTATATTTATATCCCTGTCCTTTAAATACGCAATTATACAGTCACAAACCTCAACAAGATTAAATGAAGGCAGATTGCTTGCTATACCGACAGCAATACCCTGGCTTGCGTTTACAAGGATATTCGGAAATGCTGATGGCAGCATGACCGGTTCCATAATAGTCCCGTCATAGTTTGGAGTAAATGGCACACAGTCCTTATCAATGTCACGAAACATCTCTGCACATATTGCAGAAAGCTTGACTTCAGTATATCTGCTTGCAGCATAACTCATGTCTCTGGAGTACTGTTTTCCAAAGTTGCCTTTAGAATCCACGAAAGGATGAAGAAGCGCTTCATTTCCTCTTGTCATCCTTACCATTGTCTCATATATTGCCTGATCGCCATGTGGATTCAGTTTCATTGTCTGTCCTACTACATTAGCGGATTTTGTACGGTCTCCCTTTAAAAGACCCATTTTATACATAGTATAAAGAAGCTTCCTATGTGAAGGTTTTAACCCGTCTATTTCAGGAATGGCACGTGAAACTATTACGCTCATAGCATATGGCATGAAGTTGGTTTCTAAAATGTCTGTTATAGGCTGCAGCCTTGGTTCATTTTCTTTATTTATATTTTCTTTTTTATCTTTTTTCATATATTAAGAAACATCAAGCATATCGGTATATTTATATCCGAATTCCTGAATGAAATCCTTCCTTCCCTGTAAATTATCTCCCAGAAGAAGATCAAACATGTCCTCCATCTGCTTCATGTCCGTGGGCATTACTTTTATAAGCCTTCTTGAAGCTGGGTTCATTGTTGTCAGCCACATCATATCAGGCTCGTTTTCCCCTAATCCTTTTGACCTCTGTATAGATATCTTCGGTACTTGCCCGTTTTTCTGTTCTTTTGCTTTTATTTTATCCACTATCTCATTTTTTTCAGTCTCGCTGTATGCGAAGAATGTGTCCTTTTTATACGATATCTCGAAAAGAGGTGATTCTGCAATATATACCTTGCCTGCATCAATTAAGGAAGGCACAAGCCTGTAGATCATAGTAAGTATAAGAGTCCTTATCTGGAAACCGTCTACATCAGCATCCGTACAGATTATTATCTTAGACCATTTTAACTTACTCATATCAAATGGGCTTATTTTTTTATTTGCTTTTGTTTTAATCTCTACTCCGCAACCCAAAACCTTAAGAAGATCGATAATAATCTCACTCTCGAATATCCTGTTGTATTCCGCTTTCAGACAGTTTAATATTTTACCTCTCACAGGTATTATAGCCTGAAATTCCGCATCTCTTCCCATTTTAGTTGAACCAAGAGCGGAATCCCCTTCTACTATGTATATCTCTCTCTTATCAGCATCCTTGCTTCGACAGTCAACGAATTTCTTGACACGGTTATTCATATCCAGACCTTTTCCTAATTTCTTCTTAAGATTAAGTTTGGTCTTTTCAGCCTGTTCTGCGCTTCTTTTGTTTAAAAGAACCTGATCTGCTATCTTGATGGCTTCGGACTTATTCTCAATAAAATAAATCTCCAGTTCATGTTTTAAAAACTCAGTCATGGCATCCTGGAATATTGCATTAACTATGCTTTTCTTAGTCTGGTTCTCGAATCCTCCTACAGAGGAAAAACTGTTGGACACAAATACAAGACTATCCTGAATATCAGCATAAGTGATCTTAACTTCACCTTTTGTATATTTTCCTTCTGAAGTAATGAAACGGTCTAAAGCATATGTGAAGGCAGCTCTCATTGCTCTTTCAGGAGAACCTCCGTTTACTAGATAACTGGAATTGTAGTAATGCTCCGCAAGGCTTACATCAGAGGAAAAACAGAAACAAGCGGTAAGTTTCGCATCATGTTCCCTTGAACCGTCTTTTTCCACAAGCTTTGTATCTCTGGATATGTATACAGGAGCTGTATAAGTTTTGTCCACAAGCACTTCATCAACATACTGCCTTATACCATTCTCATAAAGATACTCAAAAGTCTGATTTGATTCTTCGTCTTTAAGAGTGAAACGAAGGCCGGCATTTGCAACAGCCTGTCTTTTCAGCATATCCTGGAAATATTCTAAAGGTATGTTTATATCAGTAAAAACCTTGGGATCCGGCTTCCATCTTGTTGTCGTACCAGTTTTTCTGCTTTTATCCTCTTTCTTCTTAAGCCCGCCGATATTGTATCCTTCTTCAAAGTGAAGATTATACTTAAAACCGTCGCGTATAACCTCAACATCCATATACTGCGATGCATACTGTGTAGCGCAGCATCCTAAACCGTTTAAGCCAATTGAAGCATTATAGTTGCCCGACAGGTTACCGTCATATTTAGCTCCTGCATAAAGCTCGCAATATATAAGGTCCCAGTTATATCTCTGTTCATTCTTATTAAAATCGACAGGCATTCCTCTTCCATAATCCTTGACTGTTATGGATTTGTCTGAATGCCTGATAACCTCAATGAGGTTCCCATTACCTGATCTTGCTTCATCAATTGAATTAGAGACTATTTCGAATACCGAATGCTGGCAGCCTTCTAAACCATCTGAACCAAATATTACAGGTGCGCATTTTCTGACTCTGTCTGGACCTTTGAGGGATTTTATGCTTTCATTATTGTATGTGTTTTTTACAGCCATTAATAACCGCCTTTTCTTTTGTATATATATCATATAGATTATATGTTATTTAAAGGTCATTTTCAATATACTCATTTTATGTCTGGATTACAGAATATTTGGTTTATATCTTATTAAGTGAAATTAATTAAGTATTTTCTTCCTTTATCAAATAAAATCCCTTCAGTCAGCTTTATACAAAGTATGCATGTGTTTGTATCTTCTTCATTAACATGACCGTTTTTGTACCATGAAGAGAAAACCTTTCGAAGCTTGTCTGCTATTTCCCTATTACTCTCATCTTTTATCCATCCGAGATTTTTACCGATTCCCTGAGAAGTAAACCACTCGCCGCAGACCGCTACAGTTGGATTAACCGCTATCTGTTTCATTTTGTTAGAAAGTGAATGCGTTACAGTATAGAAACACCCATTTTCATAATAGCTGTTCACTATACGGACATATGGGATATTATCAGATGTGGTCGCAACTGATAAAAGCGTGTCATGTCCAAAACGTTTTTCCATTATTTCTTTTATATCATCAAGTGGTTTTTAATCATTTAGTTTGATTTTTTATCTTAACAGGATAAAAAGTTTCAATTAGTTCTATATACTTTGGTATAACGTATAAATCGTGATTTGCAAAGTAGTAATTTTCTCCTGCACATTTCATATATATTATTCCATCAATTGTATATGTCTTCTTAAATGAACACTTACCTTTTTTACCTATACCGCCGCCACTCTTATCACATTGCTTGCATCTGCCTTTTTCATTTATAAAAGGATTTTTTATAAAATCCTCAGCTTTTTCTATGTATTCCCTGTGTCTGTCTATATCTGTAAAATAAAGCCGTAAAACAATTCCGTTGTCTCGAAAATAGAAGCGTGCTATTACCTTTTTTGTCTTGTTCTGTGCTTTGTAATATTCAATCTTGTATCTGCCTAAACACACATAAGGGGTAATTCCATCATTGACATATCCGATTTCCTGCATAGCTTTACTAAAAGCAGAGACGAACTGTTTTTCGTCTTTTGATATAAAATCATATTCCTGTTTCTTTAGTTGTTCTTCAATCATTGTTTTCTTATATTGGCTTATTTGTCAAATAGCTTACATCTGGTATAAGTTTGTTAAGGTCTTTCCCAATTCCCTTTTCCAGCATCTCGCTTATCTCATCAAGACATTTTACACATTCTGTACAGCCAACTTTCATTAAATCCTCTACAGATGAATCTGATTTCTCGTCATCGTTTTGAACATGATTCCATATTCTTTTGTTTAGGTTCAACACATCAATATCCTCTTTTGCTTTTTCCACATAGCATTTTCTTGGCATGGGTAAAAGATTTATCCACCATTTCTTCATATTCTTGGGATCGTATAATATCTTATGGATTTGTCTCATTTTGATACTGGCATTATATACCTCATTTTTTGTCACTGCATTAGGCTGCGTGAAGTTTATAAACTCGGTTATATATCTTACTATCTCATAAGGTAAAGGTTCAGTACCTATCAGCTGTAATATGTCCTGTTTATATGCTTCTGTACCTGTATGTTCTTTCCATAACCTTATATCCATCACATACTCGACCATATAGTGGGATAGATATGCTTTCCCGCCGTTTTTATTAAAATAGCTTGCTCCTTTTTCCACTGTTGCTTCCACATAAGGATGAATCGTCTTGTCACAGTAGAAATGAGTTAGAAATCCTGCAAAATATGCCAGGTTCTGCTCATATTCCGCACCGTTTAAATTCTCAAGCCATAATACGAAATCCTTAAAAAATTTTGATGTTTCAATCCTGTGCATCATTGCACCTGCTGCGGGCACTCTTCTGTCTACCAGAAGGGGGCTTATATGATAAAACAGGAAATCCGGCCCTTGAGCTCCAAAATTATACAGCTGCATATTGTTATCAATAGCATCTTTCACATTAATGTCACTTATAGCGTCTTTTACATTCTGTGCAAAAAGGATATGTGTTAATACATCAGGCATTTTATCTCCCTACATCCAATATCTGAATATGTTCATCTATATGCGTGAATCCCGTGTAATATATCGTAAAAGCACTCATGCTTTTTGGTACCGAGCCTCTCATGATGTCATGATAGATATGGCTGTTATGCGTATTGGTTATCCTTAGTATATTGTTGTCTTTCTCAATGTCAATATCGCCTTCGTTGAAAGCCATATGTTTCCCTTGCTGGCCTTCAAACAATTCATTTTTATTTTTTACCATACAAGGTGCGGTAAAGCAGAATTCTACCTTGTATGGAACTTTGTCCATACCTTCAGATCTGATATCTATGGTTACACCAGCATCTTTAAGAGTCAGATCAACATGATAAATCAGCTGGACCTTGTTAATAACCGGCCTTTTGGAATGGTCCATTTCCTTCCAAACAGGTGTAGCTGGTTTTTCAGGTAACGGCCCGTGGTATTTACCTTGTGCAGTCATGGTGAAATAGTATTTATCGTCATCTATTTTCTCAATTTGCTTTGGGATAAGCTGGGCTACTGCAAAAAAGGAAGCGCATACCCTTACAAAACATCTTAAATTGCCTTTTTGTATAAAAAGAAAATTAGGTGATCTTGTAAGAAGCGTGACAGATAAATCCTTGTTCTTCTTTCTGACTATATCCTTATGGAATATATTGAAAGATATTGGGCGGTCAGTTAATACAGGTTCGTATTCCTTAAGTTCGTGATGAAGCAGGAAAGGCCACAAAATACCAGGACCTCTTCCTGCTCTGCTCTTTATGTTATTAAAAATATCATCAGCCATCCTGGCAAATACAGGATTTTTTAGCAGATAGGACATGTACATATATGCATGATAAAAACCATCAGGATAGAAGGAAGCGCTTACATCCCCTTCCTGTTTGTCTTTTCTATTTGAATTCTGAGTGAACATTGTAAAATCCGGCTCGATGTAGTAGAGCATAAGCTCCAGGTTTTTCCTTACGCATTCGAGATAGTAATTATCACCTGTCTCTTCAGCAATGATAAGAAATGCGTTATCGCACTCCCTGTTATACATTGGAGATCTTTCAGTATATTCGCCAGACTCATCTATGTCCACACCCTCATTCAGATATGCATCTGCAAGCCTCTTAAGACATTCCATTTTAACTTCGCTGTATAAGATAAGCGCAGACGAAGCTGCCATCCATCTGTGATTCGGCGTGATTGTTCCGCCATTGCATACGCCTTTTGATACCGGGATAAGATATTCAAAAAGCCTGTCTCTAAGAGCAATCTCCTCTTCTGATACTGCATATTTCTTCATTATCCTGTATGCTCTTACAAGATATATCGATATCAATATAGGACCGCATTTGTAATCGCTTTCCCTATTGTCGACTGTGTAGTCTTCCCGTTGAGCTGAATATAGATAATCTATAAGGCAGTTCATTATATATAGAAGGTTCTTGTCGTGGTAGAACTTGCTGTCACTACAGTAGTATCCAGAAGCCATTGTTTCGATAGGTACGGCGTTATTTGCATAATCAGGATAACCGTAAGCTCCGTACATGATATGTTCACTAGAACTAAACTGCTTTAAATTATACTCAATTGCTGCTTCGTTACCTCTTACTATGTCTAAATAGTGAGATTTCATTTTATGCTTCCTTTGTGCCTATTATATCAATAGATTCATCTATATGCGTGAAACTTGTATAATATACTGTGAATGCGCCTTTGCTTGGAGGGATAGACCCTCTCATATCTTTATGATATGTGTGTTTTGAAAAGCTGTTTGTCAGTGTAAGGCAGTCATCTTTTTTGCTCATTTTAATCTCTTTAGCATTTACAGATAAACACTCATCTGGCAGGCCTTTAAATTCCACTGAATCATATTTCACATCGACAGGAGCTCCAATGCAGAATTCTATCTTGCATGGAACATTATCACATTCCGATGTTTTTACATTCAAACTTACTCTGTCGTTTTTAATCTGCACTGTAACTGTATATTCCAGATCAATTTCATTATTTACAGGTCTTAGTGAATGGTCCATCTCTTTCCATTTCGGTGATGCTGGTTTTACTGGCATTGGTCCATAATATTCTCCGTGAGCTCTCATCTTCATCTGGTATTTATCCTTACCGACAAGTTCAATTGACAAAGGTTTGAATTGGGCTACAGCAAAGAAAGAAGCACATATCCTTACAAAGCATCTTAAATCACCTTTCTGCACAAACAGGAAATTCGGTGACCTTGTTATAAGGGTTGCAGAAAAATCTTCATTTCTGAATCTGACAATATCATTATGGAATATATTGAATGAAGTAGGATACTGTTCCATTTCAGGCTCATATTCCAAAAGTTCAGGATATGCCATATACATCCAAAGATAACCTGGCCCTCTTCCATATGCCTTTTCAACACTGTTGTATATGTCATCAGCAAATTTAGCGTACTGTGCGTTTTTAGTCAGATATGACATATGGACATAAAGGTAGTAAAGGTAATATGTTGGGGTAATAGCATTTATGTCTCCTTCATGTTTGTCCTGTCTGTTGGAGTTCTGGGTGAATACTGTGAAATTAGGTTCAATATAATTGAACATAAGATCCATATTCTTCTTTGCATATTCAAGATACTCCATATTGCCTGTTTCCATCGCTATTATCATGAATGATGTGTCACATACTTCATTATAGTGCGGTGATCTTTCTGTGAATTCCCCGTTTTCATCTATATCAATACCTTCATCGAGATACGCCTGTGCCAACTCCCTAAGTTCAGAACTTCCTGTAATATTTGCCATCATAAGCATTCCTGAAGCTCCGATCCATCTGTGATTAGGGGTATGTATTCCGCCATTGAGCAGTGATTTCACAATTATCGGAAGATATCCGGTAAATCTGTTTAACAAAGTTTTTTCCGGTTCCGTCTTAGCATATCGCTCCATTATCCTATAAGCTCTTGACATGTTTACTGCTTCAAACAGAGGAGAGCAGAAGAAATTGCTTTCCATCATATCTATTGTAAAATTAGGCCTATGATGGCTTTCGATGTATGAAAGCGCATTACTCATCAGCTCTAAAAGTTTTTCATTCTTATAATACCTGCTGTCTTTGCAGTAATAACCTGCTGCCAAAGT